>Ga0102945_1000305_pt1 | contig 15225 bp, 16 predicted proteins | sample SalPonred_H2O_MG_FD_78207 | JGI IMG/M metagenome (GOLD analysis project Ga0102945, IMG submission 78207) | Salt pond water microbial communities from South San Francisco under conditions of wetland restoration - Salt Pond MetaG R2_restored_H2O_MG ...
CCACCTTAGGTGGCCGAGCGTACAGCATGGACATCACCACCTTAATGGTCGACCAGAACAAATTGACTCGGTACTCCGTGTCCTCAGTAGCCTCGCGTTTGTCTAGGTAACGCCGGTTAATCTTCTTAGCCTCTTTGTGCCAAGGTTTCATAAAGTCCTTGGCCGCCTCAATCTCGGAGGCCCAAAGTTTGACTGGACTTTGTGCGTCCTCTACCTGCTCCATTTCCGTGGTGCTCATACCCGACTCCTAGCGCCCGATGTTGTGCGAGCAGCGTAAAGATCTTCAAGACTAAAACCGTAGTTGTGTTTCTGCACCGCCTCGTCCACATGCTCCTGCAAGCTCATCGCTGGCTGAAACACGTCACCGCAAGCCGCGGCCATGTAGCGAAACGAATCGGCCCCGTGCGAATGGCTATCGTGGTTGGGCTGGTTGCGAAACGTGCCTGCCTTCTCGTCCCAGACCCGGCAATACGCCCGCAAGTGCTCCAAGCCCTGATAGCACCTCTCTTCATCAAACCAGCACACCTTCATGACCTGGCGCGCAGCCTCAATGCTGTCGTTAAGCTTCACTCTGGGGACAATGCGCGGCACGATGCCCGCGCTCAAGAACGTCTCGACAATAGAGCGACCTGTCTGCAAGTTTTTTGCCTTGGCGTCATGCGGCAGCCACACGTGCTCCACATTGCCCAGGCTGTGTATCCATTCGATGTAGTGCCCAATGTCTTTGCCATCGCTCTCGTAGTAGTCCACCACCCGAAAACCTCCTGGCGCCTGCTGCCACACCCACCAAGCGCAGCTGTCGGTAAAACCCAAGTCCCCGACCACGTTGACCGGAAATTCCGGGTCGCGAGCAAACATGCCGCCTCTACCAATGCGGCCTTGCTCGGCCAGTAGCCCCATGTCACGGGCAAAATACGCCCCCGGAATGGACGCATCAAACGAGCACTCGTACTCAATGGCAAAAGTCTCGGGCGTCATCTGAGCGCGCGCTTCTTCCAGTTCACTGGGCGCAATAATCCCGGTCTTGGAAGCCGGCAGTTCTAAAAGCAAATGAGTGTCGGGGTTAAGCCTGGCCTCTTCGCGCATGGTCCAAAACATGTTTCGCCCACGTGGGGTGCCCATAAAGACCGCCCAGCCCGAACGATCTGACAGCGCCGGGCGAAGCACGCTTAGCCACACGGACGGTCGCATGTCACCAAATTCGTCCAAGGCCACACCGTCAAAATACAAACCACGCAAGCTGTCCGGGTTGTCTGCGCCACCGACATATATCGTGGACACGCCGCCATGGGCGTTGTCGATGGTGATCTTTAACTCAGCCTCGTTGGGCTTTTTGTTCCACATCGGCTCGGTCAGTTCTTTGAGATATGACCAGGCGACCTTTTTGGACTGTTCTCTTTGGGGCGCAAGGTAGGCGAACTGAGGCCGTGACAGTGCCGTCTCCAAAGCCCCAATGACCAAGTCAGCGCAAACGCTTACCGTCTTGCCGCACCGACGATGCGCCACCACGACCGTCCAGCGCTTGTCACGATTGTGCAAGGGCTCAAAGACTGTGCGCGGCAGATATTCGTTTATGTTCATCTAGGAGAAGAATTTTGGACGTGTGGGTCCGGACAGGGTTTTGGGCACCCCCCTGCCTTCGATGGGGGGCGTGGGGTCGGCGGCTGCCATTGAGATGATAACGATTCTCATTCGTATCTATCCCCTTCTACTTGCGAACGATTATCATTCGCGTCACACATTTCTGTCACACCTCTTGGGGTGATGTCTATAACGTCTTGATTTTCTTCATGTTCTAGCGCACGACCTGCGGATTGATGATCCGCTGTCTTGCCAATGGCTCTGCCTTGTAACCAGCTCAGCTCGACTCTAACCGAGTGGTTGACCTCGCCTTGCAGCTGCGCTGGGATCAGCCGGCCAAACAGTTGGACCATAGACGCTCTGTCAGATGCTGTGCCGTGCATCATCTTAACCATCCAGTCCACCCCTCCTCCTTTCTCAAACGCCTTCTCAGCGGCTTGCTTGAAAGTCCTGGTGATCTTGTTGGGCACACCCTTAGGCCTTCCAGGAGGAACGGGCTGACCCGTTATAGGCGATCTAGGGCGTTCTTTCTGCGAAGCAGAAACGCCTCCAGAGCCATTTGCTTTTTTTCCTTCAGTCTTGTCCGCCATGTCATTCGACCTTTAAGTCGTTGATTCATGGCGTATTCTACCCATTAAATGGCGTAAACGCCAAGCCTTAAGACGTATTTTCTTTTTTGCTTGTCATGGCAATCAGTTTTGGCATGCCTTGCAGCCTGTCCATCGACGGGCCCCACAGCCCCCTTAACCTCAGCTCGGGCTGCTTAATAGGTGTCACCAAGCGACCTGGTGTGTTCGTTGGGTCGTGTTTCATCTGCTGCAAGCACTGCCAAAAGCATTCAAAAGGCTCACGTGTGACGTCTTCACGACTCACCTTAAGCTGCGCACTCACAAAGTTCACCAAGTCCTTGATGAATTTTGGTGCGGGCTGTCCTTTGGCTCGCAACTCTTCCCGAATGGCAGTGCCAAGCCTTGCCACCTCTTTACGTTGCCGCCAGTTCATGTTGTTCCACTGCTTCATTGCCGGTCCTTAAAATTAAAATCTCAAAAACTCATGATCTCAGGGGGTCTATACGCGCACGCACTTACGCGCGCATGTGTATGTATGTATGAGATAAAAAGATTTTTTTATTTATATATATATATAGCTAGCATCCATGCGGGTTTGCAGAAACTCACTGGCTCTGAGATTGTTTGCGCTTTTTGATCAAAATCTTGTCCTTTTCGTTGCCATAAAGACGCCCCCATAAAAAATTCCGTGAGATCTTTACAAAAACGCACCGTCAGCTCACTCCTCATCGCCAGTTAAAAGCGCAAGAAACCCACGCGGTTTTCGATTTGTTTGCACCCACTGCTCTTCAAGCCAACCCTCGTCACCAAGGTGCTTGACTGCCTGGTTAAACTCTTTGACCGGCAAGCGAGACCGGGCCAAGGCCAACGTGCGTGGCACCACACCGCGCTGCACCAGCTTTATGTCAGCCATCCGAGTGGCTTTGATCTCACCGCTTAGGATCTTTTGGCACACCATCTGCACCTTGACCACATGCTCAAGCGGATCGTTAGACATCATCTCTTGGCCCGCAAAGTCGGTAATCGTGGCGTTGCTCAGCCGCACAAAGTCCCGCGCCCAGTACACGTGCTCAGGCGTAATAACGGGGGCACTCGGGCAATCCCAGACCGCTAAAACGCCAGCCACGCGCTGCACCTTCTCAAAGCTGCGCCGGCAAAGCGTGCTGGACATCTCGTTGTCGTCTTGCATGTCCTCAAAGAACCCATGCACGGTATCTAAGGCGGCTTCGCCTGCCGTGTCGGTTCGGACCACGATGCCTTGAGCCAGCGTTTGGGGGTCACACACACGCATGGTGTTAATGTCGGCTGCACGCTCTCGCACCGTCTTAGGCATCTCAAAGGCGTTGCGCACACGCTTAGACCGAACCGTGGTCTGCCCTTTAAGCACGAGCATCCGCCCTAAAAGACCGTCAGCCACATTCTTAAAGCTCACGTTCTGTGCCAATGCCCCCGGCGTTGAGAACCCCAAAACGCTGACCGTGGGGTTCTTAAAGAGCTTGGTGGGCTTGTTGGCCAGCGTTCGGCCCACAAACGCATTGGCAGATGCGCTGAATAGCTTAAGCAAGTTAGCGGCCAAGGCTTTGTACTCACTCTTGGCGTTGGTCTCGGTCTGATTGCTTAACCAATGCCCCACCTCATCGACGGCTAGTAATAGCGCTTCGGTGGGCACCTCTTGCTCAGGCAGCGAGTCCTCCAAGCCCTGACCGGTCATGCTGCCGCCGATGACGCGTGCGTTAACCAGGTGCGCAAGTTGCTCAGCCACCGTGCGTGGCATGTCCTTACCTGTTGCAGAAGGCGACACCCCTAAAAGGTACAGGTTCAAGCGCGTACCATCAGCCAACCGGTAAAAGCCCGGGCAAGCACTGGCCATGCCAACCAATGCGGCACCCACGGCCAACACAGGCTGCTCGCGTGGTGCGCTGGCAACCGTGGCTTGCACCAAGTCGTGCATGATGCCTGGGAAGGGCACCACGCCCCCATCAGGCAAGGTGACTGGCGCCGAATGGGGAGCAGTCGTTGGCCCAGGCTCAGGGAGCAAAACGCCCTTGGCCGTTAAGTCCTCAAAAGTCGCCACGTTCAAGGGCTCGACCGTGGCGTTCAGGTCGAAACCAAGCGCGGCGACTTCAGGCAGCGTTTGCATCCACTGAAGCATTGCTTGATATGAAGGCCGTTTGTGCGGGGGCGTGTCAGTGGGCTCTTGGCACTGAGGGTCAAACCGAAACTGACGCACCAAGTCAAACGTATTAGCCAAGCGATTGGTGCCAAACGGCCAGCTGTCATGGCATCCACCGAAGTGCTGACCGTCGTCGTGCAGCCACAAACCACCAGGGTCGTGGCCCACCCAGTCGTAGCGACGCTCGGTCTGGCGCACGAAAAGCTCAGGCAAAAACCGCTCAATGGCCTGCGCAGCCGTGAAAGCACGGCAAAAGTAACCCACCGCGCCTGCTTTAGTGCTCGGATCAATCAGCTCAACGTTGCCAAAACTTGGCGTCTCGGACTGGGTGTCTGGGTACTGCTCGGCCAGCCCATGGATAACATCTAAGTCGTCGATGTAGTCACCATCGACGACTTCACACTGCCAGTAGCCACCAAAGACTTTGCCCAAGTAATACGACTGGCTTAGGTTAAAGGACTCTTTGCCAAGTACGCCCCCTAAAACGTGGTTAAGCTTGGCCATGTAGCTGCGCCGCCGTTCAGGCGCCATGTTCTGTGAGAACGGCACTAGCACCCGCCACCTAGGGCCCGTGAAATGCCAAGTCTGACGATCTAGCCGATGGTTGTTGGCGGAGGCATAAAGGATTGATTTGATACCGGCTTGGCGTAACAAGTCTGCCGCTTCGCCGATGCTCATCTGCTCGGCGTCATAATCGCCCTCAAGACCGCTGACCGACACCACTGCGTCGTTGTGCCTTAAGCACCCACGATCCGAAGGCTTGCCACTAAAAGTGGCGAGCTTAATAAAAGGGGCTTGTTCTTTGGTGTCGTAAGCGGGGCAATCTTGCACGTGGCGCACAAACTCTGGCCACGTCAGCTGTGCTTCAGTCTTGGTCTTGGCGAATCGATCGGGGAAAAAGGTTATAGGGTGACAAATAGTTTGTCCCAAGTGATGGGAGTCGCTAAAATCATTCATGTTGATCCTTGGCTTAGGGTTGGCACGAACTGTGGTTGTCCGCTAATGGTTCGTTGAGAACGCCCAGCACTTAACGGTGCTGGGCGTTTTCTTATGCGCCATTTCTTTTGGCGTATTAGATTTAACCACCAATACGCCATTTTTTGCAAGCATCTAGCCGCAAAGGATCAGCCTTGTTATTTGGTATTTGTTGATATTCAGTGGTAATCTATGCAAACGAATACACCATTTAACAAGAGGTGATCATGAACAAGCTAACGACTTTGCCGGAAGCACTTGCAACCGACCGTCAACGCCTGGGAATGACTCAAGAGCGTATGGCGGCTGTGTTAGAGGTGCCGTTTCAAAGCTTATGTAAGTGGGAGCGTGGGTTAGTGGCGCCGCGTGACCCGCGCCTGCGCCAGTTGATTGGATACTTTGGTGCACAGTCCCAGACAGGGCTTGTCGCACAGGCCATGCTTGACCAACGCGCCACAGCGCGTAAGCAAGGCACACCTATGCATCGAGCGCTTGAGCCTTACATGCACGGTAAAAACGAATCAACCAAACCTGTTGCGCCCGCTAGCGTGAGCTCGCATTTCACGCACGACCACGCTTTCGCGCAAGAATCAGAGAAGCTTTTTGGCAATGAGGCCGGAATGCGCCAAGGGTTTGAGAACAAACGCGCTAGGCTCAAGCGTCAGCTACTACTCGGCACGGCTAACCGCCCCATGGAAATGGAGCAGGCTCGAATGGCTGCGTTAGAGGCGTTAGAGCGTTTTGAGCAGGCTTCTGACGACTTGGGCCTTGCCGTGGCTTGGACAAGCGTGTTGCGCGACCATTTGCTTGAACAGAATCCATCACTTAAACCACAAGATGTAGATTTATCATAGGTGTTTTCCCCAATATGATAGGTCTACTAGTAAACAAAAATGCATAAAAACAACATTTAACACTAAAACATAATGAGTGCTAAGCCCCTGTAATTAGGGGCTTTTTTTATGTCTATTGCTCCAAATGCGCCTAATACACCAACGGATTAGTTGTCCGTTGCTCCATTTCGTAAGGGTTACATACGCCATTTTTTTTGATAGCATTTGTTTTGTCATTCGTGACACACCATTTGAAATCAAGGACAACCACATGCGTAAGTTACCCAACCCAGCAAAAAGGGCTGCCGAGTTTTTTGCTCGCGCCAAGCCCATCAAACCTCGTGAACGTAGAGACCGAATACCGCTAAGCGCTTGGCTTGGTGCGTCTGTGTTTGCGTTTGTTTTGTGGCTAATGATGCACGTCGGTGCGTTAGCCGGCTACTAATCAGGAGACTTAGATGAGCGAATATGTAGCTCTTTTCCGTCCTAGCGGCGCCCATGGCTGGATGCGATGTGCCCAATGGGAAAACAGCCCGAGCAGCTCAATTTGGTCAGATGAGGGGGTCATGCTCCACGACCGCGTGCTTCAACTGCTAACACTTGAGACCGCAGCGCTTTGGTCACAGGAACTTACCAGTGAGCAAGCCGACGCGGTTCGCTTTTGTGCGTCTGCTGTAAACCAGATACCAGGGCGCACGCGTTGGTACGAGCAGAAGTGGACGCTGCGCCCCATTACGGGCGAAACGCGGGCTCAGGGCACCGCTGACGCCGTTATCTGGGATGACGACCGAAACACTCTGACCATTATTGATTACAAATTTGGCTACGCCGTCGTTGACGCCATGGAGAATCTTCAGCTTATGCTGTACGCGGCCGCTGTGATGGCCGACGTGGAGTTGGACGGTCTTGTTCATATTGATTTGGTCATCGTTCAGCCCAGACTTGAGCGCGTTAGCACGTGGCGCACTACGCCTGAGCGATTGGAGCAGTTTTGCGTAGAAGTTGATCGCGCGGTTAGCAACTATGGCGATCAACCAGCCACGCCTGGTCAGGTGCAGTGCAAGTGGTGCTTGCACGCCGGTGTTTGCGAGGCGCAGACCAACATGGTACTGGCCAACGTGACCGACGATTTTGCGGACTTGAACGCTGCAGACGCTTTGGCCACCAAAATTGAGGCCGCCATTGAGCGGGTGGCCACCATGGACAACGCTCAGTTGGCCACTGTCTACGGCATTCTTGATCTGATTGACAACTGGTCCGACAAGATCAAGCAAGCCATGCTTGAGCGCCTTTTGCAAGGCGAATCGGTGCCGGGGCACAAGCTTGTACAAGGCCGCTCAGGCAACCGGGCGTGGGTCGACGAAGGCCAAGCGCTTGAGTTCTTGCGCCAAGCACATTTGCACGATGACGACGTCATTGAGCAGAAACTTATTTCGCCTACCAAAGCATCCAAACTTTTATCGGTTGGTCAACGCAAAGAACTCGATGCGTTGGTCACTCGCTCAGAAGGCAAACCCACAGTTGCAAAGATAGACGACAAGCGCCCTGAGCTTGGCGCTGACACCCTGTTCTTAAAGGAGAAATAATCATGAACAACAAAGTCATTTTGGAAAACGTCCGCCTTTCATTCAATGCGCTATTTGAGCCCGAGGATTTTGATGGCGATGAGAACTTTAGCTACAACGCCAAGGTCATCATCGAGAAAGACTCGGAGGCCGACCGCAAAATAACCGCAGCGTTTGCTCAGGCCGCTGAAGAAGCGTTTGGCAAAGCGAAGTTCCAAGGCATATTGGACAAGATAAAAGGCGACAAGGCGCAGTTTGCATACCACGAGCACGACGAAGGCCAAATGGTGCTGTCTACAAAACGCAAAGCCAAGGCAGGCCCACCAGTGATTGTGGATCGCGAGCGCACTAGGCTGACTGCTGACGACAACAAGATTTATGCGGGTTGTTACGTCAACATCGTGGTGCGCCCCTGGGCCATGCAAGGCAAGGGCAAGAACTGGGTGCGCGCTGCTTTAGAAGGCGTGCAGTTTGTGGCTGACGGTGAAGCGTTTGGGCAACGCACAACGCCTGACGATTTTCCAGACCTGTAAGGGAGCGCGGCGTGATTTTATTTGCTGACTTAGAGACATTCAGCACCACGCCTATTGACCAAGGGGTCGATCGCTATTCAGACCCAGCCGAGGTGCTGCTGTTTGCCTGGGCGATCGACGATCTGGAGGTCAATGTCTGGGATGTGACGCAAGACGCTGAAATGCCTGCTGAGCTGCGCGCCTGTCTAGAAGACCCTAAGTGCCTGACCGTTTGGCATAACGGCTTGGGATTTGATCGCGTGATACTGCGCAAGGCGATGGGTGTTGATCTGCCTGTGGCGCGGGTGCACGACACCGCTGTGCATGCGCTGAGTCTGGCGCTGCCGCCCAGTTTGTCGGGTCTGTGTTCGGCGCTTGGCTTAGGGGCTGACCAAAGCAAGGACGCTCACGGCAAGAGGCTTATTCAGTTGTTTAGCAAACCGGCTCCAGCCAATCACACATGCCGACGCTACACCGCGCAGACGCACCCGACGGAATGGCAGCATTTCATCGACTACGCCAAGCAGGACGTTCAGGCCATGCGTACGTGTTTTAAGAGCATGAACACGTGGAACTATCGGGACAATTACCTAGACCCGTTGGCTTTGGCTTGTGACACCGTCATCAACGAGCGCGGCGTTCAAGTCGACACCGCTTTAGTGCGTGGCGCTATCGAGGCTGTGGAGTTTGACGTCAAGCGTATGAATTCGCGCTTGGCCGAGATTACTCAAGGCGGTGTTACCACTGGCAACCAGCGCGACAAGATGATTGCCCATTTGCGTGAGCACTGGGACTTGGCCATTAATGACGTACGCGCTGACACCGTGCGCCAGCTGCTGGCTGATGACACGCTGTGCGATGAGGTGCGAGAAATACTGACGATTCGATCTTACGTTTCGACCACCAGCACGGCCAAGTACCAAAAGCTGCTCGATTCGGTCGGCACCGACGACCGGCTGCGCTATGCGTTTCGGTTTTTGGGTGCGAGCCGTAGCGGAAGGTGGTCAGGCCGCGGCCCTCAGCTCCACAACATGCCGAGAGGCTCGTTGGATGACGACGAACTTGACGCGGCCATTGAGAGCCTACGCACGGGGCAATACGAGGAGCTTCCCAACATTATGCAGGCCGCCTCCAGTGCATTGCGTGGTGTGTTCATAGCCAAGCCCGAACACAAGCTCGTGGTGTGCGACCTGTCTAATATCGAGGGGCGCGTGCTGGCGTGGCTGGCCGGGGAAGACTGGAAGGTGCAGGCTTTCCGCGAATTTGACCACGGCATGGGGTCCGATCTTTACAAGCGAGCCTACGGTGCCGCGTTTGGCATCGACCCGCATGAGGTCACCAAAGAGCAGCGTCAGCTAGGCAAAGTGATGGAGCTTTCGTGTGGGTTTCAGGGCGGGGCAATGGCGCTGGCCCGGGCTGCTAATGGCTTTGGCGTGGACTTGGATGAGCTGGCACTCAAGGTTAACGAGACCATTGACCCGGCCGTCATGAAGCGCAGCCGTAAGGAGCTTAAGTCCATGGAGCCGGAGCTGGGCACCATGAGTCAAGACGCGTGGCTCGCGGTCAATGCTTTGAAAATCGCATGGCGCCAGGCACATGAAAATGTGGCGTCCTTTTGGTATCAGCTTGAAGAAGCTTTCACCAGCGTGGTCAACACCCCCGACAGTGTTGAGCGCGTGGGCAAGCTCACACTTGGCTATGAGGATGACGCGCTGTTTATCCAGCTGCCATCGAATCGCAGGCTGTGGTATCCGGCGCCCAGGGTAGATAACACCGGGTTGGGGTTCATGACCGAGGTCAACAACTTCTGGATGGTCACCAACACCTACGGCGGCAAACTGGTGGAAAACGTCACGCAAGCAGTAGCCCGTGACATATTGGCCGAGGCCATGATCCGCGCCGAAGGGCGTGGCTACCCGGTGGTGATGCACGTGCATGACGAGCTGGTAGCCGAAACCCCTGACATAGCTGCATTCAACATCACGACTCTGGCCGACATCATGACTGACCAACCTGTTTGGGCAAAAGGTCTGCCTCTGGCGGCTGCAGGTTTCGAGTGCTATCGCTACAGGAAAGATTAATGATTAGAGAATCTCTTATTGAGCGTTACTTGATTAAGCGCGTGCGTCAGCTAGGCGGCATGGCGGTTAAGCAAGTGTGGCCTGGGCGGCGCGGCGCTCCTGATCGTTTGGTCATGCTGCCTAACGGCCGGGTGTTTTTTGTTGAACTGAAGGCTCCTGGTCAAAAGGTCAAAGACCATCAACTGCGCGTGCACATTAAGTTACGCAAGCTGGGCGTCATGGTCGTAGTGATTGACGACAAAACTCAAGTCGATGAGGTGCTCGGATGTTAAGGCCTTATCAACACGACATCGTTGACCACATCATTAATACCCCCCGGGGCAGTGTTTGGGCGTCAATGGGTTCGGGCAAAACGTTGGCCACGCTTACCGCTATTCAAAATTTGAAAGCAGCTGGTCAAGAGGTTTTGCCTGTGCTGGTAGTCGCACCGTTGCGCGTAGCCAACTCGGTCTGGATGCAAGAGGCGCAGAAATGGCCTTCCACTCAAGACTTACGTGTTGTTCGCATCACGGGCACGCCACGCCAGCGCCAGCAAGCGCTAAGTACGCCAGCCGACATCTACACCATCAACTTTGAAGGGCTGCCCTGGTTAAGCAATCAGCTCACGAGCGAGTGGCCTTTTCGGATGGTGGTGGTCGATGAGGCGTCACGGCTCAAAGGGTTTCGTACCCGTGGCGGCTCAAAGCGCTGCATGGCACTGGCTAAACGGGTGTGGGACAAGACCGAGCGGTTCGTGTCGCTAACTGGCACGCCCGCCCCAAACGGCTTGCTCGACCTTTGGGGTCAGCAGTGGTTTATTGACCGAGGCTTTCGGCTTGGCAAGACCTTTACGGCTTTTCGGGACCGCTGGTTTCGAGCGCGTCGAGTCGGGCAAAGTCAGTTCGCGGTGGAGTACCGTCCTTTGCCTAATGCGGATGCGGAAATCCGTGAGCGCATCGCCATGGACACGTTGACCGTGGACATTGCCGACTACATGCCCATTGACGAGCCCATTCGCAACGTGCTGCAAGTCGCTTTGCCTGACAGGGCACAACAGGCGTACGGCGAAATGGAAGAGAAAATGTTTTTGGACTTGAAGACGGGGGCGGCCGAGGCGGTTAACGCTGCGAGCCTGACGTCCAAGTGTCATCAGATTGCCAACGGCGCTCTGTACCTGGACGAACAAGACGGCGCCTTTGAGGTAGTGCATGACGCCAAGCTTGACGTTTTGGAGTCGGTAATTGAAGAGGCTGCGGGCGAACCGGTGTTGGTGGCATACCACTTCAAATCGGATTTGGCCAGACTAAAAGCGCGTTTCCCTCAAGGGCTTGAGCTTACGCACAGCTCGACTCTGATTGCCAAGTGGAATGATGGCGATGTGCCGTTGATGTTTGTGCACCCGCAGTCTGCTGGGCACGGACTGAACCTTGCCCAGGGCGGCCACATTCTTGCGTTCTTTAGCGTCGATTGGAACCTTGAATATCACTTGCAAGTTATTGAGCGCATTGGCCCGGCCAGACAAGCGCAGCTGGGGGCGGGCAAAGCCTGTCTGTTGTATTACTTGGTTGCGCAAGGCACCGTCGACGAGCTCATTATGCAGCGGCTGCAGGACAAGCGCTCGGTGCAAGACGTACTGACCGAGGCCATGAAAAGGAGAACCAAATGAACGACCCAGTGAACCACCCCAAGCATTACACCCAGCACCCATCAGGCGTGGAGTGCATTCAGATTACCGAACACATGAACTTTTGTCTGGGCAATGCGCTGAAGTACATATGGCGCGCTGGTCGGAAGGTAGATGATCCCGCGCAAGATTTGCGCAAGGCCGTTTGGTACCTAAACCGAGAGATCCAAAAACTGGAGAAAGAGCATGGATGAGAAAGCCATCACGTTGAAAGAAGCCGCAGACATTTTGGGCTTGTCATACCGCACGGTTTACAACAAACGGCATGATCTGGCGTTTAGGCTGCCTGGTGGCAGGCACTGGCGCATCTGGCCTTCGACTATCAACAAATTGCAACAGAACACAACCCCTGCTAAAAGTGGCGCTAAAATGGTAGCGCTATCGTCGCGGGGCCAAGGAGAAGACGCATGTCAATCTACAAGCACCGTAACGGAACTTGGTACATCAGTATCGTCACTGCAAGCGGCCAAAGAATTAGACGCTCGGCTGGGACAAAAGACAAAGTAGCGGCTCAGGAGCTGCACGACAAGTTAGCTGCCGACAGCTGGCGAGTCGCTAAGCTTAACGAGCGCAGGCAGTACACTTTTGATGAGGCTGCGCTTAAATACCTGGAGTCTCTTGAGGGTCGATCTAATTACCGAAACGCCCTTGAGCACGTGAAGTATTGGCGCGAGCATTTTGGCGGCAAGCCCCTTAGCTCTTTAACAAGCGATGCGATAGAACAGGCGCTGCCGACTTTTCGTCGAAGCGCTTACGGCAAACACAAGCCTTTGGCTGCAGCCACCAAAAACCGCTACTTGGCCAGCATCTCTAAGGTGCTTAACGATGCGGTCAAACGCGGTTGGCTGGACTCGGCTCCGTACGTACGCAAGCTTCGCGAAGACAATTTGCGTGAGTCTTTTATGACTAAGGAGCAAGCCTCTATTTTTTTGTCAGCCATTGAAGACGGTTGGATGAAAGACTTGGCTGAGATGGCGCTTATGACGGGGATGCGAGCTGGGGAAGTTTTGAGCTTGGAGTGGAACCACGTCAACTTGGAGCGCGGCTTAGTTTCAGTCATTGCTTCCAAGGCCAAGTCAGGCACTGGGCGTCCTGTGCCCTTGAACAGCCAAGCCCGCCAAGTCATCGAGCGACGCAAGGGGTTGCACCCACAGTGGGTCTTTGCCCGGGCGGATCAACGCACTCGTGAAATTGACCGCAGAGTCTTTAAGCGCGCCGCACGGACGGCAGGGTTGCCGGATAATTTTCGCTGGCATGACCTGCGCCATGCTTGGGCATCGTGGCACGCTCAGGCAGGCACACCGTTGCTGACTCTGCAGCGTTTGGGTGGCTGGAAAACCATCGGGATGCTGGACCGTTATGCTCATCTGAGCGCAGACGATCTTATGCCATATAGTATGGCGTGCGAAATTCTGTCACACTCAGAGAAAGTTAGCGAACAACGGCCTCAACTGAGGCTCGTAGGTTCTTGATCTATAAGGGTTTTTGGTGGTGGCGCATCAGGGACTCGAACCCCGGACCTGCGGATTATGATTCGTAATATATGGCGTATGTGACCGCCATTTAATACAACCAATACCTTGTAAACCCTTTTGTAATAAGGCTTTGCGGCGATAGCACAAAATCAAATAAATACGCCATATTGTCCATGAATTATGGTGTATGATAGTTTTTGTATAGGGTTGTATGTAAAAATCTGTCACACCTTGGGAGCAATAAATCATGTCTGGATTCGCAATGTTTTTAGTCGGAATCTCCATCTTGGTTGCTCTGGTCTTTGCAGCGCCAGGCGTAAAGATGGTGCAAGGCATTCTTGAAGACGATCTAGATGTTAACGGCAGCGGCTTGTTTGGCGCTTTTGTGATTAGCTTAGTGCTTTTGTTTGTTTTGCCCTGGTTGATATTGGGCTATTGGGCGTTTTGTTCGGCCGTGGCCTTAGGCATCTACCTTTATAAACAGGGCAAACAAGCTGTAAAGCAGCTCGAATCTGAAAAGTGGTAGCGTTACTTAACCACATCGCCTGCCACGCCTTGACCCATTTGTAAGTACTCAATTTCAGTCTTTAGCCGTTCAATTTCTAACTGGTACAGCCTGCCGCAGTCGATGTGCGGCTTTGGCTTGTCCAAGTTAATCACCACCCGTGCATAGATAGCCATCGTATTCCGCTCGAAATTGTTGTTCATAAAAGTCGAGTTCACGTCAATGATGGTCGGGTTGGTGTTCGACCCAAGACCATTTCCACGTCCGCCCACGATGCCAATGTCCATGTACCAATCTCGTGGCGTGGTGCTGGTTTCACATTGCACCCCGTCAGCAGAGCGCACCTTGTCTTGCCCAGCAGGCCACGAGGGGGGCGCAGGCAGGCTTAGTTGACCCAAGTCTGCCCACGCCACGCAAGGCATTACAGCGAGCACATGTAACCATTTCATTTTGGTTCTGCTCCTTTGGTGTTTGGGTCAACACCGACACCAAACCGAGCGCATGTACGCGTGACCACCGATGCCTCCCCAGGTTCTGGAATGTAGGCCGTGCAGATGTAATACAGACCATCTTTGCTTTGGGTATCGAGCCGAACACGAAATGGGCGCGAGCCATTGGCACTCAGTCTGAACTGCTTAGGCATGGCCAGGCACGGCTGCGGAAAGGCAAGCGCGTTTCGATAACATTCCACCCGGTAGGTAGCAGCACGGTTAAGAAAGTTCATGGCTTTGAATTGGTATCCGATTAGCTTGGAGCCACTCGGCGCTTCGAGACGTGTTGGCGCTATACCGTGCGCCCCAGCAACCGAAGTCACCAGAGCGCACAGCAGCCCAACTAGGTTGGACTTAACCATCGCTTACGAGCAGGTAAGCGTGGTGGCAGCGGCAAAGTCACCAGCGGGGAAGTTGGTGTCCGAACCAGTAGACACCTCTAGCCCGAGGTTGACCGTGTCGCTTGACCCTGTCGTATAGACCGTGGACGCTGAGTTACCCGTGAAGGTCAGCGAACCCTTTGCCGTGGTTGAAGCGACGGTCGTGAACACAGGCACGATTTCGCCCAACGTTGGCGCGGTGCTAAACGAGTCTGGCCCAGTGATGGCCAATGTGGGCTGTCCAGTAAACGTGAAAGACACAACTGGGCCAGTACCACCGACATGGCTGGTAGACAGCTTGGTTGGGTCAATCGCGTTCGTACCAAACGCGCCCGCTGATACTTCAGTGAAGACGCAGGCGTTTTCTACGCGCCCGGTAGTGTCCACGCTGAAGGCATGTGCCGCGCCCACTCCCAAAGAGA
>Ga0102945_1000306_pt1 | contig 15206 bp, 17 predicted proteins | sample SalPonred_H2O_MG_FD_78207 | JGI IMG/M metagenome (GOLD analysis project Ga0102945, IMG submission 78207) | Salt pond water microbial communities from South San Francisco under conditions of wetland restoration - Salt Pond MetaG R2_restored_H2O_MG ...
ATCACAAATGTCACGCACTGTTGAAGCCAATCGAGATACACTGTGATTGCTGTGATAGCATTAAACGGATCCTCCGGCTTGCTGTATCCACGTTCTGGATCAAAGTCTACCTCAATATCAAAAAATGCTGTGTGCAAGCGAGGAGCATCAATGTCTTTGTAGTTGTCTTCGAAACAGCGAAACACAGGATTAATATCGCTTTCGTATATGTCTTTGCCTTTGTTTATAGCAAGCTCTTTGCGAAACTCTTTGTTGTTTCTGGTGCTGAATCTACTTACAGGTGTACCATAGAGACTGCGAAACTTACCGCGGGGATCATCATAGTAGAACACATAATTGGCAGGGTATTCGCGATATTCTCGCCTGCCATCTACTCTTTCTACTACATGAATACGATCGTGATCACGATCAAATAGTGCATCAACGTAACTCATAATTTCCTTTTATCTGTAATCGCTATTATAAATGGTTAAAACCATTTTTGCAATCATCTATGCAACCCACATAGTTGCTGAACAAAAAAGTTGTACATATTTTTTACAATGTCTGTTCGATTTGTATCAAGTTTGTGTTTGTGCTCTTTGTAAATTACCTGGGCATTTTTAATTAAATCTGTATTTTTAACCAACATTGTTTCCAATCTGGCCAGGTGATCATTCTCATTGTACCCTTCTACATGATCAAAACTCAAGTCACAAAAATGCTCTGGACCGTAACTGCAAAATCTCTGTATCCAACTCATAACACGTTGATGACCATAAATGAGATACATTCTCCCTAGTAGTGCAGGCCAAAGACTTTTTTCCGTGTTAGGAAATATTCCCACAGTACTCTCGGGATTAATTATCAATGGTGTGCTGTAGTTTTGTTCTAAGAAAAAGTAGTTAGATACCAACCCAGAAACCAAAATATTGTTATCATACACTTGACCGGCTTCTTGCCTGTTTTTTGTTGGCAGGTTGTTAGGATCTAACGGTCCACTAGCATTTTTAACAAAATTTGTTTTAACAAAATCTGGTGCACTATCATCTCTATAAGTTATCAACCCATATGGGGACAAATCCAAGTCTAATAACATTTTACACAAATTGTATTTGCTATCCTCGGATCTATTGATCATGCACAAAAAATTGTGATGTGAATCTGGCGCAGAGGCTAATGTTTTTGTTTGACGTAAAGTATGATAGCATAGTGCATCATTGAGTAAAATAAATGGCAATTCTAAAATTTTGCATTTTAGTTTTTTTTGAAAACGCCAATACAAAGATTGCTCTGCATCCATTTCTGTTACAAAATATACTTGATCATGTTCATAGTCATTGAGCACACTACTGAAATCGTAATCATCGCTCATAACATGTTCATCAAACGGCACAACCAATACTGTCTTGTTCTGATCTAAACCTTTTGTTATTTTTGTGTGTAATAAATGCGGATCAATGTCTGATCCTGACCATTGATCTTGACGTGTTAATCGCATAAAGACCATAAGCACATCTGAACAATATTTTTCAATAAGTCCTAGAGTATAAAACCCATGTACCAGTGGAGTTTGTTGTAAATTTAATTGGTTGAAGTCTGGAAGTTCATACATATTAGCTTTCAAAATACCTTTCAAAAAAATCAGCAGCAAACACCTCTTCTTTCCAATTTGATAATATATCCTGGTTGTGGTAAGCTTGTTCTATCATCAGAGTATCATCACAGTCTACACTATCGTTTTCAAGTATTTCCAATATTTTTTCTTGCCTCTGTTGCCAAGAAAGGTGGTCAAAATCGCTATGATCTAGCAACTGAAATCCAAGATTCTGCAAAATTTTATACCCATTGGTTTGAATGAACATTAGATCTATAGTTGGCAATTGTAAGCTTCTCAATGATTTTTCTGTAAAACACCAACAGTCCTGTTCTGCGTTTGCGTATGTTTCCAAATTAAGTGAATATTTTGAATCCAATACAAGAGGAATTAAATTATTCTGCTCTACAAAATTTTGATAAGGAACTTGATTTACTAGATTGATATATGCGTTTTGAAAGTGCGGAAGCTCGCCTAATTCAAAATTGTCGTGTATCCAAGTGAATAATTCTTTCCCTGTCAATGAACTGTAATCGGTCAGTTGCTTGAGCAAAAAACTCACATACCCACTATCTAGTAGATTTTTTTCATATAAAAAATAAAACCAACTTTGCCGCACAGAATCAGATCTTTGCATAAAGCAGTTAAAAAGTTTTGTTTTTGTTTTATTTCTGTTTAGGTCAACTTTACTGTAGTTTGCGGTTATTCCTAATATTTTTGGAATCGAAAATATTTTAATTGTATCAAACTTGTAACTATTGCCTACTATATTATCTGTAAAATAATAAACTTTTTTCCCCATTTTTTGACACTGGAGATCCAATTGTGCAAACCAACTTTTATCTGGTATCAAATCGAATATATATGCTGTTACTATCACATCATTTGATGATTCAATGTTATCTAGTTGATCGTGGTGCACATAATCAAAGTTTTTCTTAGTAGCTATAGTTTTTATATTATCGTATAAAAATTGTCTATATCTTCGCCAACAGTGTTGGTCGTAACTGTCAATTTCAGCCTGATTCATTCATAGAGTCCGGCCAACAGTTTCCAAAATGGTTGTAAGCTCTTCGTGATCCTGTTGTGTTTCTCCAAATTTTGATTTGTGTGCAATTTTTACAGCTTTTTTGAGGATGCTGGGCTTTACCTGAAGTTCTTCTGCAACAGCTTTGATTGTGTCGTTGAGTCCTTCATTGAGCATTTCTACTTCTGTTAGTACACCCATACCTTCGTTGATCAGTTGAGTGAGTTTTGCTTTTTGTTCTGGATTAAAAACTTTGGTGTCCATAGTGTCTCCTGTTGAATAGCATTTAGTATAAAATGTTTTTACAAAAAAATCAAGTTATTTTACTGTAACTTGTGCCGAATAGAAAGATTCGAAACCTGCGTTTGTAGCAAGATGCCAGTCACGCTGGTGAAATTTTATCCAATCACCAGCTTTCCAATTTACAAAGGGCCGATTGTGTATTTCAAAATAATGTCCATTTTTCCAATCTTCTAAAAAAATCAAATATCTCCATGTTTCGCCTTTTCCATATTTTTCTTGTAACCAGTAATGTTTATCCTTGTGATATGGTATAGTTTGCCCTGGCGGAATTTTAATTACACTAACCACACTGTGATCAAAATCTTGTGGCACAAGGTTTGCCAGTTTGTGCACCCAGTCTGGACTGTCTTCATGAAACATTTGCCAAATACTGCTATTTTCAGGAGTGTAATATTGTTTTGTTTCAGTGGTTTGAGTATAACAAGCAAAGTAATCTGTAAACTGCAATGCTTCAAGTTCAGTGCTACTGATACTTAGGTTTATACTGCCTTTAGTCACAATAATCTTCCAGTGTGCCCCTACGCCTTAGGTCCAATGTTGCACAGTGAATTCCGCCACTCAGTGTCATTGCATGCCTAAACTGCACAGGTACACAGTCAATACTGTGTTTTTCCAATTCACGCATCAGAGGCACTTGAGTGCTATCACAAATCACTGTGTTAGGGTCTACACTGAGAATATTCATACCTATATACGGGCTACACGGAGCAACGTATCCATCCAGCTTACTACCCTGCACTACACAGTCGTCAAACCAAATCTTGTCCCATTTTGCAAACATCTCGGGACAGTTTGTTTTTGTAACTCTACTGCTGTTGAGTAGCACCAAGCCAGGGCGTAACGGAATGATGGTACTATCAAAATGTGCGTAACTGTAAAGCTCACTGTAGTGCAACCGATAACCCATTGGTTCTAGCAAACGCTTGAGCCATTTAAACCCTTTGAAGTTGCCACTGTTGCTCACTTGATATAATAGATCACGACCAACACGCACAATGTTAGGAGCATCAAACAGTATTTCCAAATCCTTTAGAGTAGGTCTGCCTTCTATGTCTTCAAATTGATAGTTGTCATCTAACAGTCTAGGTTTTGGTGCGCTCATCCATAATGCACCATCATCGAATGCTTGGTAAAAAATGTCCTCGTACAATCGTGTTTCAAAGAACCTGGCACGAGTGGGTGTAGGAGTTTCGATTAACATGTCTGCAAGTGGTAACACCAAATCTCGTGGGCACCAACTATACCATCCTTTTGAACTCCAGTCTGGCGTACTAAATTCTTTATTCCAATCAATTATCTTAGGTCTGTGAACTTTTACACCCATTTTTGTTAGTGTATTGGCAAGTGCGTCAGCGTCTTCATTGGCCTCATCTATTACCCATTGTGGGTACTCACCTTCCATGTGTTCAATTTGCTTGGTTGTATAATTCGCATAACTGAAACTACGAGTACTAACATCCATAGTAACACGGCTGTTGTGTGCATGCCCTACTATGATTTCTTCCAATGGGTCCCAGTCGTTGTGTGTGTTTACTATCATAAATCCCCTAGATTATTCGAAATACATACTCTATTGTTACCAGGAACGCCTCGGTTGTATTCATGGTATTCCTCGCCGCCCAGACCAAAAATCACAGTATCAGTGAATTGTAAATTCAAGTCGCTACAAGTTGCGTAATAAGAATCACCGTACGTTTCCCACATGTAATCACAACTAAACTGATTCATATAATGTGTTCCCAATCCCACTGAATAAGAATTGTGCATGCCTACTTCATTAATCATACTTATACCGTCGTTTGCGTATTCTCTACAAAAACGAATACCAACTCGGTGTTGTTCTAAAGTAAAAAAAGGTTTACTCAAGCTGGAGGTTACATCGGTTACGCATGGAAATTCTTCAAGGTGTAGTTCAATGTTTTTGCTGATACCCCAGTATGCCAAATCTAGACAAACTGGGACATCAAATTGGTTGCACTTTTGCAACGTATCGAATAAAAAAGGATGCACTTTTCCAAAATCGCTAAAAGGCACACTAATAATTACAGCGGAGTTATGGTTGATTTTATCACTGAATTTTAAATGTCTACCAGTACACTGATGATACTGAAATTCTCCAGGAAAGATTGTAATTTCACGCTTGTGATTACGCAGCAAAAAATGATCGAATGTTTGACTGGTTCCCTGTGTATAGTCGCTGTACGCAAAGTCTTCTATGCCAGTTAAGATTTTGTTATTTGTGTTTTGCAGCCATTGTTTCCAAGTAGATGCATATTCAGCTAAGTCAACTTTTTTATGACTGTATTTGAGCAGCCATTGTGCAATGCTACGTGATTCAATTGGCCGGGCTCCTCTTTGTTGTGTCATTGTAATTGTGCAAACAATTTATCAACTTGTTGTTCATTGTGTGCGTTACACTCTTTTGCAAAGGCACCACTGAGTATATGTTCTTGATTGTGTATAGTTGAATGCCTGGTGGCGTTTATGATGTCATCAATGGACCATTGACTTAGAGAGTCCAATAAGCGACATATTTTTTCAAATCTCGTGAGATTTCCTGGATCTGAATCAAAAGATTTATCAAACTTATAATCAAACACTAATCCAAACTCTGATAGATAATCATAAACATCATATTGCATAGCAGGAATAAATGCCACTCCTGCTAGCAAACATTTGAGTAATTTTTCATCAATGTCCGGTCCGGGATAAGTGAATCCGTTCATGTAACTATAATGGAAACTGCCTCCAACAATATGAAGTGCTGTGTCTGTGTAGTAGGGCTGCCATGGGTCAGAGTTGACTGTTTGCGTGTTGTCTCGATTGTGGTCAAAATCATCTGACAACCGTAGGTGTATGTATTTAGATCTGTAAATATCTGTTAGGTTATCCAGATATGCATTGCCTGTTTTTTGCCAGTTATGTACATTTTTGTCCTCAATCCAGTCTGGATTATGAATTACCAGTGAATCTGTGTTGTTCTCTAATATTTGAGTAGTCGTCCATATTTTTCCTTGCGTTACACGATTACAAATTGTGCTAAATTTGTATTTTTTATTCCAGGATATCTCGTTAGTGCCAAACCATGTTATCATTTTATTCAAGTCGTTGTGCAGTTCTGTATATCCAATCAATGTAACATTAGGAATTTTGCAGTCATAGGATCTGCCTGGAAAAAGCACAAGTATCTTACCGTCAACTTCTTGTTGTACTAACCATTCATAGTTAATATTTTCTGTATGAAAAGACACAATATAATAATCATATCCTTTTTTAAGGTCGTCCGACTGCCAGTGGCACCAAAATGAACAATAAATTTTCTTGTTTTTCGGTAGCTTGCTTACCCAAGGATACACGTCGTGATGTGGAAAATCTTCTGGTACTCCTTCCCAATCTTCTGGACAAAAATTGCTCAAGAAATCTACTCCTCGTTATAAAATCTATAAATGTTTTCTGTTCTATCGGGGAAAAAATCTCTCACTGGACCGTTTCGCCGGATATCAACTGTAAGACAATGTATTCCACTATCCCAAAAATGACAACATCTAAAATCAATCGGAATATAATCAATCTTGTTTTCTTTAAGCCACAGTTTTGTTTCAGCTGGTGGCTCTCCGGTGGTTATTATTAGATCTTCGTTAATCACTACCGAGTTGACAGAAAACACTGTCTCGACTGGAAAACCAATCCAGTCAATGGCATTTTTTATAAGATAGTCGTTGAATTTTGGTACCTGTATGCTGGCATGTTCTTGCACTTCGTTGACCCACCACGCTTTGTTAAAGGAAACGTTTTGGTAGTTTTTGTCACTGACTTGTTCATCGGGAATGCGATGAACTTCCCAGCCTGGCAATTCTGCTTCGTAATTTGTTTTCCAGTGAGCAGCAATGATTTTGCCCTCCTTGGGAACAGTGAACACACTGTCGACATGTCCTCCTGTGTCGCACACTAAAACTCTGTGGCCTTTGTCTATAAGGTATGGTATAAAATCTTGCTCCATCAAATGCCAGCTATGTTGATGTGTATCAATATCAATTATAATGTCTTTTCCAAGTCTAACTATACTGGGAGGATGAATATAACCAAATTCAGATAAAAATCCACGGTTGTACACTTTGGCCCCACTTTGTTCGTATTCATCGAGTATCTCTTGCCAAGGATCAACAGGATAAGGGCTTTGTACATGGAAAAAATCTGATCCTAGGCTCAAATGTGTATCTCTGCAAGGAACAGGCGGCCGATATAGAATGCCATTGTTGTCTTTGTAATCGTTGGCATTAGCAGACCATTTTGGACGGCGCACTTTAACACCCAACTCTGTAAAAACCTGTTCAATTTTCAATAGGTCAGTTTTTGTAATGTCTGTAATTTTTTTAAAAACATCCTTTACTTTGGAATCAAGATCATTGTAGTATTCTTCTGGATATGTGTCGCCTAGCCAAATTTCTTCAAGTTGATCGAAATGACAATTGACGTTTACTAATGAGTTCACAGTGTCTCCTTGGTGAATGGAAAAAATATTTACCGATGGATTGAGCACACAGGATAATTTAAAAAGCTCACTTTAGAAAACACGGTAGCGAATCGTGAGTTCAAGCCAGCAGCCGGCTATTGCCCTAACGTAACGGTCCTAAGGCAAATTCTATTTTTTAGCTTTGGTACTTACTCGGATTGGCTTGTTGCCTTGGCCTTTTTGCTTCTTGCCGCCGCGGCCCGCTTTATTTTGTGCTGCACGTTTGCGACGAGTGGCACTTTCTCTTTCTTTTTTACTCATGCTAGCGGCTTTGCTTGCAGGCACACACTTGGCATAGCCTTTTTTGTCACCCGAAGAGCCACACTCTGGATGTCCACCGCCTTTTTTCTGTCTGCCGATGTTTACCCACTTTTGTTTGAACCACTTGCGCAGTCCGCCTTGGTACTTTTCTGAGATGAATTCTGCTGCTCGCATACAGTTATTTAGTCATTCCAATAATGTTAGGATAGTCATTGATTAATGCTTGTATGTGGGTTGCGTTATACTCTAGCTTATCTCGATGCATATCTAATATTTGTTTAAGTTCGCCCAATGGAATTGCAAACAGTCTTGTGAGTTCTTTTTTGAATTTTTCCTGTCTTTTTCCGTTGTCATGTTCTTGATCAAAATCCCAATCTATAAGCCAGTCCCACGTATCAAATCCCCACTGTGCTAAATAGTCTCTGATTCCTGACGCACCATATGCAATCACAGGACGTTTGAGATGCACGTACTTGTAAATTTTTTCAGTCACAGTTGGGCCAAATTCACATTTATCATAATTCTCTAATGCAATGCCAAATGCCATATGTTTTGCATAAACATAATCTTTTTGAAAGTTCATCATTGGATGACGAATCCTGCCTTTGAAGTTTAAGCGCATTGGATTATGAGTTTTGTTCTCATCTGAGAAAACCACAAGTTTGTGTTCGAAGTTATTATATAAAAATTGCATTGCTTCCTTTCTAAAACTGTGATTCATGTCATGGTAGACAACGCCAGAATAGAATTTTATCTGTGTGGTTTCCATTGGCATATTATCTATACTATGATAGCAGATAGCATCGGTCAATGAAAAAGTATGTTTTGCATTCAACCCCACTGTGCATGCAATTTCTTTTGCCTGAGAACTATTAGTTAACAACAGCAGATTCTTGTCGTACTGAAATAACTCAACACAAAATTTTTTAAAATCCAATTTTAAATATGTGTCTTCTTCATCAACTATAATCACATTTTGTTTTTTGTTGGATAATTGAAATTTTATTTGTTGCGTTGAAAAAAAATCATAGCAATAGTGCACACAACTCTCAGGAAAATACAGTTGGTATATTGGCTCAAAATCTGCGGATTGTAGATTTTTTAATACGTTTTGGGTTTGATTAAATAGACTTACATGCACAAAACTATTTATAGTATATTAAGCTCACATCGGATTGATCACATGCAGATGCTATTTTCACATTGCCAAGACAGATTGCACAATGTATAATTTATATCTTGTGCAAACAGTTGACAAGTATGGCCCTAACAGTTTTCTGCCACTGGCAATCAGCTACCAGTGGATGTACGCTCAAGCAGATCCCGAAGTAAAACAAAATTGGAGAGTAGCTGATGTGCTGATACAAAAACTTCCGCCTGAGGAATATGTATCAACAATGCAGGAAGAGCCGCATATGGTGGCAATGAGCTGTTACGTGTGGAATTGGCAATATAATCAATCACTTGCAAAAGAAATAAAACGTGTTTTTCCACAATGTGAAATAGTGGTAGGCGGGCCCAATGTTGACAAACGTAACAGCAACTTTTTTGATGAATACCCAATGTTTGATATTGCAGTTATGGGCGAAGGTGAACCTGCCTTTCGAACAATACTTAAACGCAAAAAATGGAATAGAGACTACAACGACATTCCCAGCGTGTATCCAAAAGGAGGACAATTGTGCGACCTCCCTGCTAGATTCAAAGATCTTGATAGCATACCCAGTCCTATACTTAGTGGCTTTTACGATTGGATTATAAGCAAAGAAGAAGCCAAGCACGGAAAACAAATGTGGCAGGTTACCTACGAAACCTTGCGTGGATGCCCTTATCAATGCACATTTTGCGATATAGGAGACGAGTATTGGAATAAAATTACCAAGTTTGATATGCTTAGAATCCAAGCTGAGATTGATTGGATGGCAGATAATAAAATAGAATACGTTAGTGTTTGCGACAGTAATTGGGGTATGCTGAAAAGAGACGTTGAAATAACTGATTATGTTATTAAAACCAAAAAAGCAAAAGGATATCCAAAATTTTGGGACGTTACTTGGGCAAAAGCAAACAGTGAAAACATATTCACTATAGCAAAAATGGACAAAGATGCTGGCACAAAGCTGTTTAAAGGTGTGGAATTTGCAATGCAATCACTGGATGAAACTGTTCAGCAAATAAGCAAAAGGACCAATCTCAAACAGGACGAAGCACTTAAATATCTAAACAAACATCAAGATTACGGAATTCCCACTTACAGTGAACTGATATGGCCCATGCCGGGGGAAACTTTACAGAGTTTCAAAAACGGAATACAGAAACTGGTAGAACTGGGCCAAAAGAGTTTTCTTATGGTACATCCATTGGTTGTTACCTATAATGCCACAATGGGCCAGGACTGGTATTTAGAAAAACATGGCATTTACTGCAAGGAAGTGCCTCTTGACACATTTTATCTCAGCACCGATGATTTAGAGGGATACATTGTGGAAAAAACACTGGCAGTGTACGCCACTGACGCTGCAAGCTCACGTGACGTTATGATAGGCAATCAGTTCAACTTTTTGTTTATTGTGATGTACTATTACGGATGGGCCCATTATATTATGGAATATATGTTCAATAAACATTCTGTGAAACATATTGATTTTATAACAGGTTTAATGGATTTTTATGACGATACAACCAGCCTGATAGGATCAGAGTTGGATGCTACCAAAAAAAATATAGAAGCAGTTTTTGAAGATCAAGCATTTTGGGGACGAAAGATCTTCACAAAAGACATCTTGTGGGAATACAAAGGAGCAACCAGCATTGTGTTTCATAACAACATAGACAAACTCAAACAAGAATTATATAATTTTTTACTGCATACATACAACCTTGACAGCAAAGATTTAGTAGAATTTAACATGGCAATGTGTAGACAGCACAAAATCTCCTATCCTTTTCAACTGGAAGTTACTCGTGATGTGGCACACCATTGCTTGGGCATAGACAAAACTGCTCTCGTGATTGACCATTGGGATAAAGAAGTTGTTGATGAAAAAACTTTTTATCACACAGCCTATCATTATCAAAGAAAAAACAGTTACTGGAAATGCAGTTTTAAACCTATTAATAAGTTGATAGATTAGTAAACACAGTGACACCAGTTTTTGTATCGTGTTCGTTACTAGCGCAATGCAATTGGTGACGATCAAACACAATAACGTCTCCCGGAACCCACTTTATAATTTTGTCCACGATTAATCCGTGAAGATTTTCATATGGAATATGCGTCAAATATTGTTTGTACACATCACTATCAAATTCTTCATCAGTAAAATTTTGCACACATGTATAATCCTGTATTCTTTGATCTTTTGAAGACAAGCTGTCTGGTGTGTTTTGCTCGTGCCTAAAGTAATCCTGACTGCGCACGAATTTTGCAGCATCACCATACCAATAATTGTTAAAAAATACAGTGCTGGCTAGTCTGCAATCCAATGGAAAGATCAATCCCTTGTAAACAGCAGAATTGTTATAACCGCTGTCTGCATGAATCTGGAATCCAATGGTGCTTTCGTTAAAGATTACTTCTTCTACTTCAATTGGTGCATCTAATATTTTATCTATTGCTCCTTCAATGATACATTGTGGCCATTGATCAATGTTCCATCGTGGATGCTTACTGGTGACATGTTCCCGACGATCTGTTCGATGATCGGGCTTACGATGGTACTCTAGTAATTGTTCAATGTTAGACTGGTCGATTAAGTTTTTGTACACCTGAACCATAAAGATATTTATGCAATGCTTTTTACAACTGCTATAAGTACTTTTTATGTTTAATGTGGTGTCAGACTTCGAGTGCATGGTTGCTGACTATTTTGGAGCACCGTATGCTGTGGCAACAGACAGTTGCACGCATGCAATTGAATTATGTCTGCGATTGAAAAATTTTGACAACATAAAATCGCCGGAGTATACCTATCTTAGTGTTCCTATGACATTTAGCAAGTTAAACTTGCACTGGGAATGGGCAGACATTAAATGGCAAGAAAATTACACTATTCCAGGAACCAATATAATTGATGCCGCAACACAATGGAAAGAAAACAGCTACACACCTGGATCTTTTACCTGTGTTAGTTTTCAGAATCAAAAACATCTATCATTGGGCAGAGGTGGGATGATATTAACTGATAACAAACACGACTTCAAAATCTTAAGTAAAATGCGCTACGATGGCAGAGATATTATGACACCCTGGAGAGAACAAAACATTTCCTGTATCGGGTATCATTACTACATGACTCCAGAAACAGCTCAAAAAGGATTAGATCAATTTGCCAATGCTTGTCGAAAAACTCCAAAAATATGGAATTGGCATGAATACGTGTACCTACCAGACCTAGAGGTTTTTAAAAATGTATCCTAACAACGAGTGGTCGCAGTTACAACAAGTGATTGTTGGGGTTGCTGATTACGCAACTGTGCCCAAAATAGATATCAGCGTGCGCACTGTAAACTACGCAAATGAGCCCAGTGTCAGTGATATTAAAACTGGCATGTATCCAGATCAAGTTATTCGCGAGGCAAATGAAGATTTAGAAATTTTTTGCGAATTTCTTCAAGATCAAAACATAGAAGTGATGCGACCAACACGTGAGCCCACTGAATATTACAATTATTGTCCTCGAGACATTGTATTTGCGCACAAAAACCTAGCTTTAGCTTGCCCAATGCCTATTAGGGCAAGAAAAAATAACTACAAAAGCATACTGCATCACTTTGACAATTTGACAATTGCCCCCACTAACTACAATGATGATTCTTACAACATCAATTGTATAGGCAACCCAGATACTCTGGCTTTACATGAACATTTTCCTATGTTTGACGCAGCTAACGTCCTTAGAGCCAATGATGATTTACTTTATCTTGTTAGTAACAGTGGCAATGAAAAAGGAGCTGATTATCTGCAACAAATAGTAGGCCCTGACACCAAAGTGCACAAACTAAAAGGTGTGTACAGTTATATGCACATTGATAGTACAATTGCTTTTCTAAGAGAAGGACTTATGCTGCTTAATCCTAGCCGTATCCCAGATAAATCAGTTTTGCCAGAGCCGTTCAGGTCTTGGGATGCAATTTATGCACCAGATCCAGTTGATGTTGGCTTTTATCCAGGATTTTGCAATGCAAGCAAATGGGTAAGTGTGAATCTGTTTAGCATAAACGAACACATGGTAGTGCTAGAGGAGCATCAGCATAACCTAAGAAAACAACTGGAAAAGTTTAACATTGAATGTGCAATGTTACCCAGTAGACACTGCAGGACTCTGGCAGGGGTATTTCATTGTGTCACACTGGATACCAAGAGGAAGTCTTAACATGTTGCAAATATACTCAAATGTGCATGCAGACAGGCTACTACATATTGTGTTTGAACTTGGAGATATCAAAGCATCAAGGACAGATTTATCTCCGAGTGATCAATTTCTCCAGGTATCTCTGTTAAGTGCCGACTCAGGGAAAAAATTTAAACCGCATAAACATATTTGGAAAAAACCATCTTATACTCACACTATTGCCCAAGAGTCGTGGTGTGTTATTCAAGGATCGGTACAGGTCTATTACTACGACATCGACGATAAACTTATTCATACAGCAGTGCTTAATCAAGGAGATTGTTCGATAACATTTGAAGGTGGACACAGTTACAACATTTTGGAAGATAACAGTGTAATATACGAGTTCAAAACTGGTCCATATCTAGGACAAGAAAATGACAAGGTGTTTATAGACTAATATGAAGAAAGCATTAATAACCGGAATAAGCGGCCAAGACGGAAGTTATCTTGCTGAATATTTACTTGATCTTGGATATTCTGTACACGGAATAATCCGACGAGCAAGCGTTGCTGAAAACCAAAGCTCCCGTATTGATCATATTCACGATGACATACACACCTACTACGGCGACTTAACCGACGAAAACAGTTTGCATAAAATAATATCCAAGGTGCAACCGGATGAAATATATAACATAGGCGCAATGAGTCATGTTGGAGTTAGTTTCGACACCCCTGCATTTGCACTCAAAGCAAATACATTAGGGCCGCTTGGTATTTTAGAATCAATGAAAGAAATTGTACCCAGTGCAAAATACTATCAAGCTAGTAGTTCAGAAATGTTTGGCAATCAAGTCGACAGCGATGGATTTCAAAGACTTACCACTCCAATGATACCTGTTAGTCCATACGGGTGTTCTAAACTTGCTGCTTTTAATCTTACTAATATATACAGAGATAGTTATAACTTACACTGTTGCAATGGTATATTGTTTAATCACGAGTCTCCACGTCGTGGCACCACTTTTGTAACCAATAAAGTAGTGAAAGGTGCGGTAGAAATCAAAAGAGGATTAAGGAGTGATATTCAGTTGGGCAATTTAGATAGCTATCGAGATTGGGGGCACAGTTATGATTATGTGCGTGCTATTCATAAAATAACAAGCTATAATCAAGCAAGGAATTGGATTGTGTCCACAGGAGAAAGTAAAAGCGTAAGAGATCTTTGTTCGATTGTGTTTGATAAATTGGGTATAAACTATCAAGACTATGTTAAGTATAACCCTCAGTATGCTAGACCCAACGAGCTTAACTTCTTGCAAGGCGACAGTGCTGAAACAAAAGAAATATTAGATTGGCAACCCACTTACACCTTTGATTCAATGATTGATGAGATGATCGAATACTGGTTGCAGAATATCAGTCAGTAATCGGTCCACCTTCTACCCAAGCACTACAAGTTCTTTTTGCAGCGCATTTAAACTTAAGGAACTTGCAGTAGCCCAGTTCGCCAGCGTCTATGGTGTCCATTGGATCACTGCCAGCTTCACTGCCTATACCTTTTGCAATACAATCTTGCATGTTATCACTGATATCAAAGGCAGCACAGTTTCCGCAACGAGCACTCTTTGCCTGCTCAATGTCGTCCATGTTCCATTCTGCAGCAATCTTGCTCCAATATTCTTCATTGGGCTCGTTGGGATCCAGTGGACCATACATGTATTCATCAATGGCTTTTTTACGATTCTTTAGGTTAAGATCAATGCTTTGTGTTGGTGCTGGGCAACCTTTTTCAATTGCCTCCAGGAGGGTGATTAGATCTCTCATTTTTTCTTGCCTTTCCTTCTGCAACTGCCAGGTTCGCCTGCTTTGGTGCCAGGCACTCTTTCGTACCCTGGCCAACACTTGAGTTTTTTCTTTTCCTCAAGTTGTTGCTCCATTTCCTCAATGTCTTCTTTGGTGCCCATTCTCCAGCCGCCACCTAGTTCCTTGTACTTCTTGGCAGCCCAGGCATTAGCATACGCACTCGGGTATACGTCATACTTTTTCTTGGCCTGGCTTTTGGCGTAACTCCATTTGCTTGGATCTGTTGGTACTGGCTTTTTCTTGGCCTCAACAACAGTGTCGTCAAGACCTTCAGTCTTTTTTACAGCATCTTCCTGATGAATGTCAGCAGTGAGTGCTTGCATA
>Ga0102945_1000308_pt1 | contig 15197 bp, 35 predicted proteins | sample SalPonred_H2O_MG_FD_78207 | JGI IMG/M metagenome (GOLD analysis project Ga0102945, IMG submission 78207) | Salt pond water microbial communities from South San Francisco under conditions of wetland restoration - Salt Pond MetaG R2_restored_H2O_MG ...
CCTATTGCTCCTGCACCTGGAACTATCATGGCTCCTGGGATTTTTGACATTGGACAATGGTTTAGACCCTTCCATATCGAATATTTTGTACCCACTTCATCAACATCTTTCGAATTTAAGAAAGGTGACCCCTTCTTTTACGTAGAATTTCTCACAGATCGCAAAATTGAGTTCAAGCGTTTCGACATTAAGCAGTCAGAAAAGCTTATGGAGATTAATAAAGCATGCGTTGAGACTGGAGTTTACTTCAAAACTCCTTACGGACTGCCCAAAAGATACAAATCTTTCAATAATCAAGGTCACCCCAAGACAATTTTGAAAGAAATTAAGAACATTACCCAGGATAACACTTTATAACGAAATTATAACGTTATCAAAATGTTATAATATATACCCTCGGATCCAAAATGACAAAAATTACAAAAATTTTTTAATGTGTATGATGCATACATATACGAATAAAAATCATTTTCATTAGTGAGCACACACCTGTGACTTTTTTATGAACATCCCAACACTTAGCGGCATATGTGTTAGTATAATCTGTGGACCCGTCCGAGCAATTATATAAAAGCTAGCACCCGTGCAAGCAATTATAACGAAATGATAACAAACACCGTGTCGCCCTTGACAAATTGAAAAGTCTGTGTTAGGCTGAAGCCAAGAATAGAAAATAGAAAGTAGGTATAAAATGAATTTCATTCAAAATCAAATTGACGAGGGTTTCACTCGTATCATCATCACAAACCGAGGTCTGAAAGAAGACCTAAACAGACTTTCAAAGTTTGAGGTTTTCAAGTATGACATTCGGTCAATCGAAGACTATAACAGAATTGTTGAGTCACCTCTTCACAAAAATCACCCTAATGGTTTTAGCATTGGTTTTGCTAAGCCATAAATGTCAGTGGTTCGTGTTAGTATTTAGATAATTAGAAAGTAGGAAATATGTATAACGATAATGAATTAGATAACTGCCCAATCTGTGGACAGCTTGGAGTAACTGCCCCCGACCTTTGGGGCAAGATTCAGTTCTTCCACAAAGTCCCTAGCCACAGGCTAGAAGGTTACTACACCTTCACAGAAGCTCACTTGACTGTCGGCGTGTCGGCTTGACAATGTCCATAGTATAGATTAGTATTAGTATAAAGATAGAAAGTAGGAACAGAAAATGACAGTAGCAGTTACCCTTCACAACGGGAAGACACTATACCCTAGCTATGACCCACAGCACCGCAAGGGCATCATAGAATTTTACTCCAACCAGTTCGACAATGGTCTAATCCAAGCTTGGAGGATTGTCTAATGGTAATCATTCCAGAAAATGCGAGCTACATTCTTGGGGGCATCCCCGATAGTGTTTTGCTCTTGACCTTGTCAGTGGTCTATGGTATCGTATGGTATAAGTTGGTAATCAAGAAAGCAGGTAAATAATGGATTTTGAGAAGCTCGTAGAGTTTGGTATGGATAAGGCTACCTCGGTTTACTCCGATGATGGCTCAGCAGTCCAGCGTGACACTGAGCGATTCTATACCGCTATCGCTAGTCAAGATGTCTACACTGCTGAGGACATTGAGAAAGAAGTTCGCAACCGAATGAATGAGGCGGTTCGCCGTATCAATGAGCAGTTCTACGCAAAGCAGGTCAACAATGGCTGAGCTAGTATTAGGCGGATTGGTCTTGGCATCGTTCTTAGCGGGTGTCTTCAGTGTCTTAGCTGTTCAGTCCCTTCGTCCTCGCCGCCGTCGATCTACTTGGAAGTAGGTCGGCGTGTCGGCTTGACATTCCCCCAAAAATTTGCCAGGCGATCGAACATGTGTTCGATTATAACGGAATTATAACAAAGGGTGTTTTACGCTTGACAAATTAAGATTTATGGTTTAGAGTAATAGTATAAATAGAAATAGTTAGAAATTAGAAAGTAGGTAAAAATGATTGCAGAAGTAATCAAATATGAAAACGATTTCGGATTGTGCGAAATCTGTGACAACCACACCCCTAGGGTTGAGGTTGTAGAAGGTAACTACACTGAGGTAGGTTGCCTATACTGTTGGGAAGCCTATGGTGAAATAAACTAGGCGTTACCAATCCGTTATAAAAAAATATTGCGGGTAGGGCAATAAATGTCCATACCCTGTGGTAGTATCAGAATGTAATTAAGAAAGGTCAACTAATGAAGAAGGTAAATTTTTACGAGGGTGAGAACGGCTGGATTAAGAGCGACTCTCAGGAATTCGATGGAGTTATGGGTAGGGTCACCACCTGTAAGGGTTGTGGATACCAGCAGAAAACTATTATGCCATCTAGATATGACACGAGGCTGTGGCAAGAAACTCACACCAAAGCGTTTTGCGATAATCGCAAGTCATTCAATAACCTGATGGGCAACCCTATGGAAAAGCTTGAGGGGCTGAGTATCCGATAGGATACCCCCCGCCATAATGTCAGTGGCTTACGATAGAATAAATAAAAATCACACGAAAGGACAACTAATGTCATACAAAGAACACATTGTATATAACCCAACAGTAACAGAATTACGACAGGCTTACGAAGTAGCCTATGGTCACACTGGCTCAAGCCACCTAATCGGAGCTTTGTTTGCTAATGTATCAGACCAGACCATTGAAAGACTATATCAAGAAGCATTGGAAAAGGTCAAAGAAGATATGGACAAGATGACAGTATGCGTATACTGTATGTCTTGGTATGAAGCTGATACATCAGTATGCTCAGACTGTAATGAGTATGATGGAATGATGGCTGTATCAGATGCAAAAGCAGAGGAGCTAATCTAATGATGACCCGTAAAGACTACATAGCTGTTTCAGGTATTCTAAAAAATAAAAAAGCGTTTATTCCAGAAGATGCATATATAGAACTTGTAAACGATGTTTCTAGCTATATGCTTTCTGACAATCCACGCTTTGAGAAGTCTAGGTTTGTAGAAGCTTGCGGGCTGAAGCTTAACTTCCAGCGATCTAAAATATAGCTGATGCCGTATACCCTTCGGGGTATGCGGGCCAGGCGACCGTTATCTAACTGTTATCAAATAACTTTAAGAATGACTTGACAATGTCCGTGGTTGGTAGTAGAGTCTAAGTATGTTGGGTAAGGGAAACGAAGCGAGACGGAAAGCAGAGTCAGCTGAGCTGTTCAAGCAAATGATTAAGTCGCCACACCTTATTCAGCAGTCCAAAAAATATAAAGGCAGCCGAAAGTCCAATAAAGATAAGGCTATTAGAGAAAGTAGAGATGACTAATGGGAGCATTACACGCTATTGAGCTAGCAGACTCAGAGCTAGACCTTGAGACTCAGATTAGGTTTCAGCTTAGAAGCAATCACTATCCCCCTGTGCCAGAGTCTATGATACCCGTTTGTATCGAAGCCATCGACAGAGCCAATGAGGGCGAATGGCAAGATATGATTAAGTTGCCAGATGGCGTATCGTGGCGAGGTGAGGATTCAGCACCTGTTCACGCTATTATCGAACAACACCACCTAGACTTTTGGATTATTGAGAGTGAGCTTGACTAATGACTACTTATCTTATTGACACTTGGTATGTTGAAACTAAAGATGGAAAAATTGAGCCCGTTGCAAACTTGGGCACAGCCAAGCACCTCATAATGTCAGGGGCTGCTGTTAGAATTGTAGACATACACCGAGACCAACTGGAGAACTAATGAAAGACGGCACTTACCTAATGAAGCCCAATGGAGAGCTAGAAGCTATAAAGTCTGACAAGGGTTATTGGGTAGCCGAAAAAGAAATAAAGATGTCTGATGTTCGCGTGGGACAGATAGTGGGCGTTTGGACTGATGAAAATGGCAAAGAGTGGGTAGACGAGTCGCACTTAGTTGAGGACTTGCCTACCGCTCTTGCCCTCGCTGAAGCTTGGGAACAATTGGCAATCTATGACTGTAACAACGGAAAGGTAATCGACATTGACTGAGGACAAACTAGCCGACATTTGGAAAGATGAGAAACTAATTAACCATGATGCTCTAGAGAACATGTCACAAACAGAACTTCTCAAGGTTTTAGAAATTCTCAAAAAGCTGGACTGATCCCCCAGCCCCTTCGGGGCCTGGCCGTTGTTACCAATTCGTTATAAAAAAACCTTACGAAAGACTTGACAATGTCCGTGCTATGCCTCATAATAGATATATCAACAAAAGTTGAGACCAAAGGTGGCTGGCTCGCCACCCAAAACAAATCCTGTCGTAGAGCAGGTGTAAGGAAGCAAAATGACCGCAGTAATTGGACAAGAGTTCACCACCGCTAAGAGTGGTGTAACGGGTATCGTTCAGGAAATCGTTGAGAACAAGAATGGCACTTTTCGTGTCCGTCTTGATGTCGCTGGTTCTGAGCGTTGGACTACTGTAAAGTAGTCTAATCTTGGCGGGGAGGGGCTCTTACCTACTTTCGCTCCTCCCTGCCACCCTTAAAATGTCACCCCCCTATGATACAATCAAACAGACAAACCCCCCTAGTAGAAAGAATAATAATGGCAAGAAACATTTCTGTAAAAGTTCCAGTTGCGGCTCTTCGTCAGCAAATCGAAAGCAAGATTGCTGAGATTGACAAGGCAGTCGAGGAATACCCCAATGTTCGCAAGCAGTATGAGGCAGACAAGGAAGCATACAAGGAGGCAGTTGTTGCCTTCGTTGCTAAGTTCCTAACTAGTAATGCTCATACTGTTGGCTATGACTATGATGACGACATTCGCATTAGTCGTCACTATGGCAACAGGTTCGAGATGAGCTTTGATGCTGATAAAATTGAGGGCTTTCCTGAGAACCCTGACGAGCCAGAGCGACCCAATCAGAAAGAATGGTTTGGTCGTGACTATGTGACTCGCAAGCAGTTGCTTGAGAAAAACCTCAAAATCCTGTCAATGACTACACAAGAGGAAGTTAGTGCTTCGACCTACGGCACAATAATGGAACTTCTTTAGACCTCGTAAAAGGGCAGAGCTGGGTATCTCTATAAACTACCCACCTACCCTTAGGAGAAAAATGAAAGAGTATGTAATTCACGCCACACGCTCTTATTTCGTGATGGCAAAAGATGAGTCCGATGCCGAAGACAAATTCTTCGAAGGACAATACCACGATAAAAGTGACGAAGACATTGAGATAGAGGAATGGAAATGACACGTAGAGAAAGACCAAGCGTCTGGGTAAGCAAACTGGACACCGATAAGCTGACTAAGGTTCTTCAAAATAAAACAGGAATTGATTCTCTGAAGGCAGAGCAGATGGTTATTGTTAACACTGAGAGCGGTGTGGCCACGGTATGCTCTGAAGGTGTTGGCTGGTGGTCCAATGACGATGGCCAGTACCTGACAATTGCACACGAGGGATGGTCCGAACATGTAATATACCTAACAGCTGAAGAGTTGGCGGACACAGTGTCTGACGAGTTTGTTTATTTAGATGAATTCATTAATTCGTTTGGCGACCGACTTGAAACTAACTTTGACCTTTGGTATAATCAAGTTATGGGACATAGTCAACTGCCGAAAGATGTTCTGCAGGCCCTGCAAGGTAAACTAGTAACAATTAGCTAAGGAGATAGCAATGGCAAAATATGATATCGACGTCGAGCTCACTGGTTCAGATGGTAACGCATTCGCAATCATGGGGACCGTCCAAAAAGCGATGCGACGTGCAGGTGTTCCTAGGGAAGAGCTGGACCAGTACTTTGCAGAAGCTACAGCTGGTGACTATAACCAGTTGCTAGCAACCACAATGAAGTGGGTAAACGTTAGTTAGATTTTCTCTAGGGGGAGAAAAGGGACCTCGGGCACGTCCTTTTAAACTGCCCGATCCCCCCGCCTGGCCCGCATAACGTTTTGGTAACATCATTAAGAAGAAGTATATTAAGACTTGTAAATGTCAGTGGTGTCCTGTATAGTAGTACTTGTAATCATCCGCAGAGACAGAAAGTAGGACCTCATGGCCCACGAATTAGAATCAGAAAAATCATTTGCATCATTCCGCGAGCCTGCTTGGCATGGTTTGGGCACCGTCTTCAATGAAGAGGTGTCAACACGTGAGATGCTTGAGCTCGCTAACCTTCACGACTGGAATGTTCACCTTGAGCCTGTCGAGGTTCCTGAGGGCTTTAGCTCTGACCGTAACTACAACTATGTAACACGCACTAACCCATTTGACCGTAGCCAAAACGACATTCTTGGTGTTGTTGGCGAGCGGTACCGCATCCTGCAGAACGAGGAGCTATTTGACTTTGGAGATGCTCTTCTTCATGGTGGTGGCCGTTGGGAAACTGCTGGCTCTATCAAGGGTGGCCGTCAGGTCTTTGGCTCCCTCGCTCTTGAGCGTGAGACTGTCCTCGACCCTAATGGCGTGTCTGATAAGGTAAACACTTATCTTCTTGTAAACACTAGCCACGATGGTTCGATTGCTATTCAGGCGTCTGTTACCCCCGTTCGTGTTGTGTGTGCTAACACACTAAACGTAGCTTTGGGTAGCGGTGTTGGCCGTAATCGTGGTGTCAAGCAGTCTTTCAAGATTCGCCACACTCAGACAGCATCGGGCAAGATTCAAGCAGCTCGTGAAGCTCTGGGTCTTGCTAATGTGTACATGGATGAGTTTGATAAGCTGGCTCAGGAAATGATTCAGCAGGAAATCTCTAACGACAAGTTTCAGGACATCATTCGTATGGCATACCCTGAACCAGAATCTGACAAAAAGGGTGCTCTTGCTAAGTGGAGCAACAAGATTGACCAGATTGAGCAAATCTATGTTGGCCCCTATAATCACACTATCGCTGGTACCGCTTGGGGTGCTCTCAATGCTCTTACTGAGCGGATTGACTGGCACCGTCAGGGCCGTAAGGGTTCCAACGAGGCTATTCTAGCTGGTGCATCTGGCTTTGACCCAATGGTGAACTCAGAGAAAAACCGCTTGCTTCAGGTTGTCCGTCAAGCTGTAGCCGCATAATCAAAAGTCCTAGGCATGACTAAAAACTGCCTTGCCTTTTGGCATGATCTGTGCCAGGCCCCCAATTTATATATATATTCATTTTATTTTAATTACGAAGGTCATTAAGAAAACGTGGCAAAAATCGTGGTAAACCTTGATAATGTCAGTGGCTTGTAGTATAATCGAGGTATGACAGAGATAAAACCCGAAGACCCATTTGAGCGTCTAGAGCGATACACAGAAGAAGCCCGAACCTTATTGTATGACTCCGAGGAGGGCTCTGAAGACTACTGGTATTATAATGGACAGCTTGTTGCTTTTGAGCAGTCCCTCGAAGTTCTTGGCGACCTTTAAATGTCAGACCTATGTGGTAAGGTATAGATATGAGAGAATGTCCAAGGCACGAAGGTAATTTTGACTGCACCCCCTTTTGCAATGTTTGCGAGGGAGAGCAAGAATACAACCCCTCAGATACGCTACCTTGTGTATCTTGTTATGAACACATAAATAAAGATATATATATTGAAGAACTAGGGTTTTGTGTAGATTGTTCGCACGCCTACTTCAACCAAGAGTTAGACCCCGTTACACTCGAAAGGATATCCTAATGTCAAAACTGTATGAGCTAGAAGAAGCAATTAATTTAGCAGATAGCATTGCGTTTGATGGCTGTCACAAAATCTACCTGCTCAATGATGAAAAACAAACTAATCAAATGCGGGAGTATGAGTATGAGCATATTATTACTGCAGCAGAGTCCAACCCATATGATATGTTTGAACAAGTTCGTACTTGGTACGATAACTCTTGTGGCTTAAAGTTTATCTATGCGGTAGAATCTGTTGAAGATTCTGACCCCGAATTTTATTCAATCGTTTCGCAGATGGAAGACTTGTACGGCAACGATGAAGAAGAAGATGAAGACGAAGACTGGGATGAGGAAGAGGATGAAGAAGATGAGTAAATATACAGTTTTTTATGAGGCTGAATATGATGTTGAAGCAGATAATAATGACGATGCTTTGCAGATTGCATTAGAGATGCACGCACACTTGCCAGATGGTGTTTGGACGGTGAATGAGGATAATGACTAAGTTCGATAACAGCGAGAGCGGCATTAATACTAACTTACTTAGAGAACAAATCAAGTTCCTTGACGAGTATCCTTGGCGAGAGCCAAAAGACCTCGACTATGTTGGGGGAGTAATTAATTTATTAGAAACTATTTTAGACAAAGAGGGAAAGGTATATGGGTAACGACTGTGAATAAAGAAAGTATTATTAATGATTTGAGGTTGGAGTACTTGACTATCAAGAACGACATGACAGGGTCTGACCTTTCACAGATATCACTAAATATATTATATAACAGAATCGAAGATATTCGTAATGAATTAATTAGTATGGGGGTATCTGCACGATGAGCTTCCTACCAAAAACCTATGAAGAGGGTATATCGGATGCTGTTGAAATGATTGATGTTATCTTAACAAACCCAGATGTGGACAATGTTCCCTCATCTATTGTTCTTAAATTAGTTAGATATGGATTACTTAACCCAGAGGAAGACGATGATTAACGATAAGGTAGACGACAAAGAATACTGGCAGGGAGTACTAGAAACTTGTGAGTACTTCAGAGATGAGCTCGGCTTTGAGGATGCGATGGAAACCAACATGGCCATCTGGGCCGAAAAAGAGCTTGCCAGCTGCTCTTGACAATGTCCGTGCATAATGCTACAATAAGTATGTAACTAATCCCCCTTTCTAAGGAGAAAAAATGCATTGTATTCAATACATAGCCACACAAGCAGATAACGTTCAGGAGGCATTTGACGGTGTCAAACACCAGCTCGAAGCAAACATGGGTGACGAGTATAACTTATCGTCTTGGTATGATTGGTTCGTTACAGGTGGTGGACGGTGGGCATCTAACGATGATGCTCAGTATGACGACGAATTTACTGGTGATGTAGTACACCAAGACGACCCTAAGTTCCAAGAGTATTTAGATACCGCACACAAGTATCGGCTTGTGGAGCTGGATAAGTACATCAATCTTACAAAAGAAATAAGTTTATCAGACATCATCGATAGGCTTGGTGATTTTGAGCATGACCACCTCAAGGTTGGCATGGACCTGTATCCAATCCATAAGCTGTATGAGCTGGCTATGGGGGTGTGGGACTACACATCGTATTTCTATGACACTGTGCATGATAGTTCTAATAGACGATACATGCTAGAGGCTATTGACAAAGGTGACAAGAACTGGTATCTTGTACCTGTGGACTTCCACTTTTAGAAAGCAGGGTATGATGACTGAACTATGGACTGACAACGGTTACTATAACATTGAGGCTGTCAAAGACGGTAGCATTTGGGAAGGCGAGATGACCTACACCAAATGGTCTGAGAAGTATAAGCCTGTTCAAAATCACCTAACTAAATATAAACAAATACAGTTTGAAACATACGGTGAAGAGCAAGAGTATGTGTTCGCCCAAGACCACAAGTATGTATGGACGTGGGTTGACGGAGATTGCTCATCCCTTCTCATAGCTGGAACTCACTATGTAAATAGGCTTGCATATTACATCTGTGAAGAGCCATGGGAAACTGGAGATGAGCAGGTATTGCTATCTGTAGAGGTAGAGTGCCAATGCTATGATGATGAAAAGTATGAATACGGCGGGGACCCCGAGTGCAAATTGTGCGAGGGTGAAGGATATAGGACGGAGTACTTAGACTAATGGAAGCAACAATGATTCGTAACAAGAACAAGCACAAGACTAAGATTGACTGGGACCTAAACGTCTACTGTCCAGAGCAATGGTATGGGGGTGAGTCATTCTGGGATCCAGAGCTCTGGAAGATTAATGCCCGCATCTATGGGGACCACACAATCATTGATACTGAGTATACTTTAACACTTCTACCCAAAGAGGCTAGGGCGATCGGATTAGTACAGTTTGCGGAGGCTACGCAGATCACGAATGCCCCTGCGGGCATGGTTCATGATGATTGGTTAGATGCAGGCCTAGATGGTTTCATTGATAGATTTAACTTTCATCAGCTATATGGCAACAAGATGTCTAACAGGTTGTTAGAATTCCTAGACACTTTGCCAGTGTATGTTGAAGATGTTCCATCTCGGATGATGTGGTAGACAAAACTTGTCGGATAGGGTATAATAGGAGAGTATGAGTAAACACGGAGTAACTACAAGAGAGCAGAAGGTTGCTAAGACAATTATTGATATGCTTTCCGACATCAGGCTTGACCTTGATATAATTGGTCTTTACTTAGGCAAGTATGCTAGAACAGTTGTCTTCAACAGGTTCGAGATAGTGTATGAGGCAGCTAAGGAAGAGCAAGATAAAGAGTATACCTATGAGGAGCATTGGGAGTTTATCCGCAATATAAATAATTAGCGACACGCCGTACCGCCTACAGCATGTGGGCGGTAAGGTGGCCTGGCACAACTAAACACAAAAGTCAATAGACATATATAACAATCCTATTACGAAGGGGGATTACGAATCGTGGCAAATGAAGATGGCACAACATTAGAAAAGAAATGCAGCATCCTATCTGAACTATGGATGGAATACAGAGATCAGGTTGAATTTGAAGACTTTATCCAGTATAATGATCTAGGTCTACCATTAGCATTTATGTTAGATGAGGGTCTTGTACACCCTACTAGTAGATCTACCCTTATGATCAATGAAACATTTGATCTATTCCTGGCTACCCTGGGAAGAGACGCAGATGATGGATACGAAAACCTAGATGATCTATTAGTGGGATAGTATGGAATGGATATTTATATCAGCAATCATTATTTTGCTATGGGGGCTGCTAATGATTGATAATTTTAAATAACATTATTACGAAGGAAGATAAAAAATCGTGGCGAGTTTAGGTTATCCTCACCATTTCATGGTATAATATCTATATGGCTCCTAGTCCTTATTTTAAAACTCACTACCCTCAAGAAGCACAAAAGATCTCTGAGGGATATGCAGATATGGGTCTAGCAGTTACTAAATTTTTCAAGGGTATCATTAAAAGATTCAACCCATTCCGTACTCCCTAATAGTACATATACACCCTATATAAGGAATAATACATTCTGATTTGTTTTAGATCTTTTTGCTCCATTTTCCCTGATTTTTATATGTTTATTGATATAAATAATCATTTTTTGGGATGCCCCATACAGGCCATATAGGCTATTTAAAATAGTATTACGAAGAACATTTTGAAATCGTGGCCATTTTGGGCTATGCATAATACCACAGATATGCCCCAATGTCAAGAAAATTTGATTACGATTTTATAAAGGTTTGGCCCAATACCCATATAACTTATCCACAGACTTATTAACATGTGTATTAATATATACAGTAAGATATTTATGGAGCAAAGTGGTGTAAAGTGGAGGACTATACTGTCTTCATATAAGCATAAACATCATCAAAAATAGGATCGTTTAGACTCTTTCTCATGTGTGCATACTTGTCAGGATCTACTTCTCCTTCATAGTAAAACCTAACAAAAATCATAGTGACATACTCACCATCTTTAAACTCTTGTTTGGGTCTCCAGTGGATATCCTGATTTGGTCTAAGGATTACGACATCATTATCTTCTAACGCAATAGCTTCTTTGTTCAGTCCAAGTGGCCATGTAACATTAGACTCTAGCTGATAATTAAATAAAAACTCTGTATCATCTCCATCAAAATGTGGGGGTAGATTAGGTGCACCGTATTCGTTGCTATACGTGACGACCTGTGCTCCTTCTTTCATTTCCAATGGCTTATCAGATAGTGGAGCAACAATCGTCATAATAGCATCTCGGACCTCTTCAGGCAGATATCCTCCGCTATGCGTTCTACCATAGATCTCTTGATTGTCTAATTTTTTAAAAGTTTGTATGGTTTCTTTGACCATGTCATAGTGCTCTTGGCTAAGTACATTTTTAATTAACATACATATAGTATACTATAGATATGGAAATACTTCTATTAGCAACATCTTTGACAGCAATTCTTTCTACCTTTACGGTTAAGTATGTAGATAACTATATGGGGTTTATTCTTACTAATCGTCAGAAGGTTCTTCTAAGCGTTGTACCCTCGCTTGTTACCCTGATTGCTATTGCTTCTCTTTTCTTGCTCTGACTATTTGATTGATTATGTCTTTAGGGGTTGTTTTATCTTCTTCTGGTAATGCTCCATGCTTATGCAATAGCTTCAACAATACCCCCGCTAAAAAGATATCTTCGCTAAACGCCATCCATGGGAATAAGATGTCAAAAGGATCAATAGGTGTAGCAATATAAACAATGATTAAGAATGACACTATCCGAACCCATAGTGGCGAACGTTTGTATTGGGCAATATAAGGCTTTGCTATATCTCTAATGGGCATTATTCTATTATACTCGCATATCATAGTTATTCACTCGTGTCGAGTGTTTTAATTCTATTTACCGCCGAACTTTAACTCTATTTTTCGCGGAGCTTTAAGTGCTATAATGTATGTATGCCAGACCTAACACCAATAGATCATCCAGATTTTATCCCAGAGCCTCCTGTCGATCTATACGTAGCCAATGCGGAGTCAGGCGTAATTGACATAGGCTGTGCTTGGTACATTACGAGAGTGGGGAGAATACCTCAGGGCATGTACGGCTTTGTTATTCCATATGACGAAAAAAAGTTTGGCCACCCCCAGTCACTTCATAGCCTCCTGGAGCTGCTTGAAAGTGGGACTGTCCAGAGAATGTTCTGTCCACAGCCAGCATTTAAGATTACGGAAACCACTGATTGTCCTAAGTGGAACTCCCCTGGATGGACTAAAATACAGCCAGACACACCTTATGTGTACGCATTTCAAACGTTCAATGTCGCTGGTGAGTCCCATCTAGTAGGAAACTTTGATAGGGGGACTGGAGAAGTGTTTCCAGTATTTACAACAAAGGCTTAAGAGAGTCTACATCCTTATGTACTGGGAATAGCTTGTCCCAAGACCCGCTGTCATTGCCCTCGTAGGACTGACCTGTCTCCCTGTCCACAAGTAGCCATTTCTGTGGACACTTAGTATGAATAATTAAATTAACTGGCTTATTTAGCTCTGGGTAAACATGATGATTTCTTGACATATGAAGTCAATTATACCACGTTACCTCAGCTTTAGCCTATCAATTAGCGGGGTAGTCCAGACCAAAGATCCCAGACCGTTTGTTGCACTGGCTGACTTGCCCATATTTTCAAGCAATGCCGCTACCCTATCTCTCTCTTTTTGCTCTCCAGCCTTAAAGGCCAGTGCAATACGCCCCAACTCATCTGGCTTAGCTGCTAGCTCTACACTATACTCAAACTGTCCCATTAGACAACCCCTGATTCGACGCTCTCCAAACAGAGGGGCTGTGATCTTCTTCAACAGCTGCCTTGTGCTCTGCAGTCTCGTACAACCTTAGCATATGCATACATGGGTCATTGCCCTCATCAAGCTCGGACAGCTCTTCCTCCGACATTGGAAACCCGTCATGAATTTCGCAAACTGGTGGCCCTACCCATCCATTTTTATAACCAGCTTCTAGCCAGTCTTGAAAACTAATATCACTCATCTAGCATCATCATTTCTAATTTAATTTCTTCAATAGTACTTTTTGTTTTGTCTAGCGTATACACAAGGGCACCCAAGCTAACGTCGCTAAGGTTGTCCTGGTGCTTAAATATATCAACTTCTAATAGGCTCTGCTCTGCTTCAAGCCTAGCCAACCACTCCTCCCCCTGCTGGAGGCTGCCAATTGGTGTAAAATCTTCCATAATCTCTCCCAACTAATTATAATAATGATAGCACAAAAACCCTTTGATGTCAACATATTGATGGTAGAATTCTTTTATGTTGAATTGTCCAGAATGCGATACCCCGCTTGGAATTACCGTGGCAGATGATAGAGAGGACCCCATTTTTACTCACATTATTGAAATTTGTGCGTACTGTGGGTACACAAAAACATTTGTGGATTATGCAGATGAGTAACAATCGTGTATAATATTATACAAACGTGGCTGTTGGTTTAAAGCCGTACAATGACACAGGAGATAATTAAATTATGGGATCAGCTCGCGAAGCAGAGTACAAAAGAAAAGCAAGAGATAGAAACAAAGAGTATGTTAGAAATATTAAAGAAAAAGATCCCTGCATAGACTGTGGAGAATATTATCACTACTCTCAGATGGACTTTGACCACGTAGAGGGAAAGAAAAAACATAACGTGTCGCGTTATGCCAACTCAGCCGTCAGTATCAAAACAATTGATGATGAAATTAAAAAGTGTCAGTTGGTTTGTGCCAATTGTCACAGATTACGTACTTGGATAAGACAGAACGGTAAGCTATAGCTTCCACTTATGCTTTTTAACTAAAATTCTTAAAAAGTCTGCCTTGTTGGGGCCTTGTCCAGTTCCCTTGTCTGCCAGTATCTTTCGATACAAGGCAACACCGTCAGCTCCGCCAAGGATGACATTTTTTTGTGGAATTGGAGCAAGCTTCCATTTAAGCACCCTTTGTGCAAAATAGGATATCCACAAGTCTTCAATTTTTAATGCTTCTGGGGGTGCTTGAGAGATTAGCCGCGAATCTAAAAATATTTTAGCATCTATCATGCCCAGACCTGTCCCGCAATAGTTTGCTGTTGCAGAAGGATCGTATATTCGTGTTCTATACTTATAGTAGTCGCTGCCACCTCTATCCAAAGTCCAAGCAAATCCAGACTTGTAGCTATTTGGTTCATAATACCTCAAACACTGCTCTACATAGTCATTCGGTATAGACACATCGTCATCAATAAATAAAATAATTTCTGTCCCCCGCTCCGCTAAATCTTTTCCTACAGAAAGACGTCGAAAAGCAAACTGTTCGTTGCCCTCATGAGAAACCTCTATGTCTAGCTGGCCGTCAAATGATTTTGCCATTCTTTCTACATGAGAAAACTTGGGTATGTTTGCGTTAGAAATCCTAATGTTAAAATCAGAGTAAGTTTGATTAGACAGTGAGTTTAGCATTGGTCTAAGCTGAGAAAGTCGTTGCCAAGTAAGCAAGACTAGAGTAACCCTTGATCTAGAGCTATCCGAGGATGTCTTTTGTGCCGCTTCTATAATTCTCAGCCTTCCCTTGCTCGGTCTTCTGGGGGGCAGGGCTGGGTCACCTTTTTTCTTTGTCATTTA
>Ga0102945_1000309_pt1 | contig 15127 bp, 26 predicted proteins | sample SalPonred_H2O_MG_FD_78207 | JGI IMG/M metagenome (GOLD analysis project Ga0102945, IMG submission 78207) | Salt pond water microbial communities from South San Francisco under conditions of wetland restoration - Salt Pond MetaG R2_restored_H2O_MG ...
ATATTCTTGTCAAGTATGTACTCACTGTTCTGAGTGTCGAAGCTGCTGATCTGGTCTACATTGTTGAACCAAGTGTATACCTCAAGAGGTGACTTGTTGTAGGTAGAGGGAAAGACCTTGATCTTCTGTCGAGAAAAGATGTGGTTATTCTCATAGTACGTGTCAAGTTCTTGTAAAGCTTCAAGGGATACTCGTACAACCTTACCTCTCATCTGAAGAGGTGTATCTACAGTGTACCCCGGAACTTCCAAGAGAGCAAGGTCTTCGTGCTCTTCGAGACAATATGCCGCAAAGCTATCGCGTGAGTCATCCATGTTGTACCAAGGAATGTACTTGTTACAGGTGATAGCCGTAGGGTACACAGAAAGGTAACAGTCTTGCATAGGAAGTGACTGAAGGACAGCAGAGATAGTGCTGTAGTCTTGAAGGTCATCCCAGATAAAGACAGGAATACCACACCCATTGTATCGAAGAGTAGGCAGGTCAGGCGTGACATTGTACTTCACGTCAACATCAATGTAGTTCTTAATACTTTTAGTGGACATTCTTTTTCTCCTTGGACTTTGAGATGCTTAGCTCTGCGATAAGCTCTTTGATAAGAAGCTCAGACTCGGTTGGTGTGTCTGCAATTTGCTTTATAAGAGCATCCGAAAAGTTAAACACGTCTTCGATACGGTCCATGCCATAGCGATCAGTAAACTTCTGAGTTCGGCAGTCAGAGAACTTATTCGACTTAGAACCATCAACGGGTGGAGTATAAACCACGTTAGACTTAGGGACTGCCCGGTGTGTTGGGTTGAAGGAGTACGTGTTAGAGTAATACCATTTGTCTTCCTTCTTACCGCCATTGCCTGTCTCATTGCAGATCAAGCTGTTACCCTTACCATCAATAAAAGTAAGAACACTTGCCGCAGTAAGTTGATCCTCAAGAAGTTTCTTGATGAAACTATCCTGAAGAAGTTCCTCAGGGTCAATAGCCTTAGCCATACGCTTGAAGAGAGGACGAACATACTCACGAACAAACACACGGGTATCACTTTCACTACTTTCTTTACCCGGTCGATACTTATTAAGAGTACCGTTGTGCGCCATACGCAAGTCAATACCGTCTGTAGCACGTTCAAGGACAGGAAAGGGGTGAGCATTACGAAGAATTGTCCCGCCAACAGTGGTGTAGCGCAAGTGAAGCATAAGCTTTTTGTCAATCAACTCCTCATTGACCATACGGTACAACTTGTCAGGGTCAGGTTCCTTGTGAGTACGAAAGACAGTCAAGCCTTTGTCATCTGGAAAGGACAGCCCATAGCCATGGGGATTATTCTCGATAGCAGTCTTGAACTTTTCGTAGGGAACCTCAAAGTGGGGTTCACGTTCAAGTATTAGACACATAGTTTTTCCTTACTTCTCGAAGACACTATAAAGCGAAGCGTACTTGCGCTTAGTGTTGATGAACTGGGATAGAGAGGGAACAAACCTAGAGTCAAAGTTACTGTACCCCATCATCTGAGAGAACTCAAAGACAACCTCGGTGAAGCTGATACAACGCATGATGTGGGTCAGGTCAAAGATACCTTGGAACAAGCGTACCTCGATAGTCTTACCAGAGCGGTCATGTGCAACACAATTACGCTCCATACTAACAACACCTTTCAACCGACGAGCAAGAACAATACCATCGTGAGAAGAACTGATGCGACAGTAACCATTCTTGGTGTAGTCTGTTGGACGAGAAGAGACACTGTTGAATAGACTCACAACAGACTTGTTCCACTGATTCCAAGAGGTAAGAAACTTGTTGTAGTGCGGTTCGTCAAGGAAGCTATCACGACTAACGTGAATGTGCAAACCATTAGACAAATCACCACGTGTATCAATCACGTCATCAACCTTTAGACCTTTTTCACGACACAGCCGCTCAAGCTTCTGGAAAAAGATTTTCCAATGTGTACGAAGGTAGCGAGGTGTGCAAGGTACAGTCACAAACTCGATGTTATTGTTAAACTTACCAGAGATACTGCTATCATGTTTGAAGATAAAGAAAGGCTCTTGCTTTGGCTCCACCTCTCGTACAATAGCCTGTATCTCTTCACAAGATAGCTTGGTCGATACCTCAAGCTCCATACCAAACATAACAGAGTTTTCATTCTTGACTGCACGAAACCATTTGAATGTGTCCGGGTCCATCTCAAAGCTGTAGTTATAGTACTTTGTCCACTTGTCAGATGTTGCACTTGTACGTTCTCTAGCTACAACCTCGACCTGACCACAGTAACGAAACGCAAGCTCTACCTTGGTGACGAATGTATTAGGTGTAGGATCGTACAGAACACGTACTGCACGTTCTAGACCACCACTGTAGAAGAACTTAAGGCTTGGTTTACGAAGGTGTCCACGCATATCTTCTTTGGCTTCCTCCAGACCACCGTCTGTCAACGTAGACCAGCTTACGTAGTCAAAGTACCTCAACACAGAGTCACGTAGGTTATCAAAGAAAACACTCTCTTGTATTAGGCGAAGAAACTCATCTCTGTTCTTGTACCACCACTTCAAGACAGACAGAAGAGTAGTAAATCCAAAAGCCTGATGGGCAAGAGGATTGTAAAACAGGTATTGATCGAACTCGTAGTACTTACCGTCTACATCTGTAAACGGAATAACATACCGTGCGTCAGGAATTTCGTAGTCACGTCCCTCGATGGTTACAATGCGTCCCATTTCCAAGCTCCTTCTTCGGTTACTTCACAGACATAGCAACGTGTCATATCGCGCCAGTCCAAGTTGACATAGGTCCAGACAGTATCTCCATGTGTTGTCTGGATAAGTTTACGATGGTAGTGGTGGCCCTCTCCTTCAAGGCGATCAAGCTTCACCATTGTATCCTCGTGGGATACCTTAAACAAGTCACCAAGCACAGGTTTTAACATGTCTTCATCTACTAGTCCAGATACTTTGTCTTCTGGAAATATGTAAGGAAACCCTACGTTACCCATCACAAAGCGATCAGCAGTAACAGCAGGGCCAAGGTACTCTTCGTGAAACAGGCACCATCGCCAGTTACCATGTCCATGCTTCAACGTACCATAGACAAAGACCAGTGGTGTGATACTCAACAGGTCTGTTTCTTCTTTCACTCGATTATCCTCCTTGTACCGCAGGGTGTATCACCTTCGACCAATGGTCAAAACCATCTGGTGCTGCAAAGTGTTCCTTGCCGTTGTCGTGGATGTACTTGAAACACTTGGCCATACACTTCTGTCTGTAACTGATTTCCCCTGATGATAGTAGTGGAAGACTTGGGGCGGAGTTGATCTCAATAACATAAGCACGACCTTCTCTGTCGATCATTACATCTACTCCACCGAAGTCTAGGCCAGAGTGTTTGAAAGCCTCAAGAGATACTCGAACAGCTTCCATAGGCCATTGACCCCAACGAACTACATCAAAACGTCCACCCTGAGCAACATTCCAAGCAACAGCATTTGGGTTCTCTGGTGTCTTCTGAGCAACAGTAGCTACCCGACCAGACACTACATAAACACGATACTCAGCTACTTTGTCAATCAACTCAGAGGCATACCAACCGTTTGCAAACACTCGTGGACGTTCATGTACTACATTAAGAAGTTCGTCCAAGCTGTTGACAACAAAGAGATTACGACCCTGAGCGTGATGAGAGGGGCGAAGAACTAACTTAGAAAGAGGAGTAGGAATCCTCTGGTGTGTTGACGAGGAGATCGTCTTCGGTGTTATCGAAGGACAATGGTCCGTTAGTATCTGCCGAAACTGTCTCTTGTTGTTCACTAGCTTGATGCTGTCTGAGGTATTCAACTGCTTCTCGGTAGTAACTCCTGTCTCTGATGTACACCCCCATCGAAATAGAAGGGATGTCGAGTCCAAGAATGCTTTTCCGTAGGTAGTACATATCATGTCGTTCCGTAAAACTGAGGCTGTTGAACCTCGAAAAGTACGTATTCCAACAGATGTCGCCTCGCAAGAGTTCAAGTAGGCACTCATACCCCTGATGGACCCTGATCCCAAGCCCTTCCGTCTCAGAAAAGTTATCATTGTTCGTTTCTCCGTCTAGTTTCTTCATGAAGGATGTGAATCCGTTGTGTCTTTTTCTCATGGTACACGCTCCAAGTCTTCTGCAAGATACCAAGATGCTATGTTGTCAGGGCAAAGAGAGTACACCAACCCATCTTCTCCCTGAGAGAATGTTCTTGTAGCATAAACTTGTCTCACCTGACCAACAAAGTCTCGTGGGCCACCTAAGTGGCGAGTACTAACGTCAGTGGACTTTACAAGAACCTTATCACCAACTTCAAGGGGTCTGTTAGGTTCTAAGAAAGACTTGTTGTCACGCTTACGCATGAACATCACAAAGCCATTATGTTTCTTTCTCATCGTGTTACCTCAGCATCTCCAAACACCTCAGCCTTTCCATGCACACTAACATCTCCAAACACCCGAGCATATCCAAACACCTCAGCATTTCCAAACACCTTAGCATATCCAGACACCTTAGCCTTTCCATGCACACTAACATCTCCAAACACCCGAGCATATCCAAACACCTCAGCATTTCCAAACACCTTAGCATTTCCATACACCCAAGCATTTCCATACACCCAAGCATTTTCAAACACCTTAGCATATCCAAACACCTCAGCATTTCCAAACACCTTAGCATATCCAGACACCTTAGCATTTCCATACACCCAAGCATTTTCAAACACCTTAGCATATCCAAACACCTCAGCATTTCCAAACACCTTAGCATTTCCATACACCCAAGCATTTTCAAACACCTTAGCATTTCCAAACACCTTAGCATTTCCAGACACCCAAGCATATCCAGACACCTTAGCATTTCCATACACCCAAGCATTCGGTCCTACGTAAGCAGTGTCTTGCACTATAGCAGTCTCTGCCACCCAACCACCACCATTGATATGTTGATGTGCTGGGACTGCTCCATTACCATTTTTGAAATCATGAGTTTTCATTTTCTTCTCCTTAGGTTTCACTACACCAAGTCGGTTTCTCACCCCATCGCCAAGACAAAGTGATATTTGTTTCTTTCCAACGCTCCACCATGTACAACCGATAGGCGAGACAGGTATCTTCTACCTTACTAAAGTCTACACCCCTCTCAAGGTTACGGGCACAGTTTGCAAAAGGTGTCTGTTGATCTTGTCTGAATTTACCTTGATGGTAGTAGTCCTCGAAAGAACCCACTAGATCAAGAGACTTGTGTCGACCACCTTTCTGTTCACCAAGTGCTTTCATCCAAGCAAGACACCAACCAAAGTTCTCACGACTAGCACGTACCCACTTGGTACAAGGGTGGGAGACATACGCAGCTTTGTAGACAGGAAGGGTGGTAAAGGGATCATTGAAGCGTACCGCAGTGGACAACATCTGGGCAGCTTCAAGGATCATCTTTGACTTACGTATGTCATCCAACCACAAGGCAGAAGTCCAAGGGTCAGGGTCAAAGGCAAACAGGTTCATGTCTCTTGCTCCAATAACCAGTGTAGGTAGTTTAACCCCTCACGGTCAATAACTGTCGTACCATTAGCTATGTCATGCCAATATTCCATACCTTGAGGTGAAGTTACCCATTTAAAACAATAATACAATCGACTTGCGTTACCAGTACTTTCCATGTCATCGAGAGTTTTTCTAACCGCTGAGATATTCAGACACTCAGGAGTAAAATAAGGAGTGCCCACTTTACGAGATACCCCAGACTTATCATAAGGAGTGCCCACTTTACGAGATACCCCAGACTTATCATCCAGTTTAGCCATAAACCTAGTAAATCCATTTCTTCGCTTACGCATACTAAACTCCTAGTCCATACCCTATCAGAGATAAAAGGTATACAGTTCCCACAAGACAAGACAGACCGAGTACATCACATATGGTATTCTTCATTGTAGTTCCTCATAAGTTATACTAAATGTGCTTGAGTATTTGACTATGGTTTACACTAAACTTTCTAGCTAAAGCCCTTGAACCATACTTCCTGCAATGAGGTTTGTACACTCTTTTGATATACTCCAAGTCATCATTAGTAAGTTTACAGAGAGGGTTATCAGCACCTTTCAAAGGGGTGGAAATTAAACCTGTATCGTAAGCATGTCTAACATTTTCTTTAGGAGTACACCACTCTAGATTGTCTACAACATTGTTCAACTTATTACCATCCAAATGATTTACGTGAGGTTTATTTTCAGGGTTAGGAATAAAAGCCTGTGCTACAAGCCTATGAACTCTAAAACAGACAGATTTACTTTTTCTACCATTCAAATAAGTAGATAGAAGGTAGTAACCATTCTTGTGAATAGTCTGTTTAAGTATTTTATCAGTCCTATGTGAGTACACATCACCCTCAGAACTAATAGAGAAGTAATCTTCATAGCCAACTACAGGCTTCCATATCTTTTCCATTTCCAACTCTCCTTTGAGTGGTCTGGGGGACCGTGGAGGAATTGAACCCCTCGGCATCCATCCCGCTGTTTTACGCCAAGAGTTTAGAAGACTCACGCGGGGACACGATCCGTTAGACAAGAAAAGGGACAGACCTCTCGGCCCATCCCCTTAGTATATACCCCTATCACCTCTGGCTTAAGAATATTTTACCACGGATTTACATATCTGTCAACCCTAAAGTTTATCCACAGACAAAATACTTTTCCTTTGCCTCACTATAGGTCCAAGCATCCGCTTGAAGCGCATCCTTTGCAGACACTTGACGCATCTTCCCTACTGACACACGCTTGTTGCCCACAGGAAACTCCAAGACACAGGGTTGACGTGTGTCACCGGGTACCAAAAGAAAACTCTCTTGATATTTCACATAGTCAGACACATGATCGAACTGATCAGCCCGCATCATATAACTACGCTCAAGCTTTCCCTTGTAGCATCCCACAAGCATTTCCACAGGCTCAATAGTATTCATCGCACGTAGGGTATCCACATGCCGCATGAACTTGGCCACGGTGTGCACATCATTGTCATTGTCTATAGCAAAAATCACACGTTCAAGCATAGGTGCATCCTCCTTAAGGTATAGAATAGGCTCACAGACCGTCTGTAAGCATGGCTACAGCCCGCCTAGCATCATCCGAGGGGGTTACCACCGGACAAGGCACTAGACAGGCTGTAGACAGGCTCACATCACCCCACAAGCCTTGAGAAACTTGTCACGATTAAAGGCAGGGTTGAATCGGGTTAAAATTGAAGCAAGCTCACGGGACACATCGTCAATTGCTTGCGTAGAAACATCATCACCATCCATGATTTTATAACTCTTGCGAGTATGTGAGAGCACATCGGCAATTGCCTCAAAGTGTTTGCGTGTCATAGCCTTATCCTTTCCGAATTATTTCAAGATGAGACTCACGCATCACATGAATCCACCCATGTACACCAGTGAGAGCACGGTACACCCATTCATTGATAGGTTTACGTTCACCATTTGGCAGTTCTGCATAGTATTTCATCGTTTCATCCCTTTCCATGGGGTAAAATGAAAACCTTATCACGTTTGAAGAACACTGACTCACGCTTAAGCCAGTCAAGCCTGCGACTAGAAGCATACACGGTACCACCTATGTACATAGTATAGGACATAGCACATCCCTTTCTGATTGAGTGAATACAAGAGAACACCCTAAGCCATAGACCTAGGGTGTTCATCCAATGCTCACCTATCAGTCAGCACCTTCCGACAAGGCTTTGATTGCGGCACGAATGTGTTCATTAGCAGAGTAGGAAAACTCATCGCCTTCCACCGGGTTCTTTTCATGCTTCTTTTGCTTGTCCAGAACACCTTGAAGCATCTTTAGAATAGCTTCATTGGTCAAGGGATTAGCCTTTTGGGGTGGCGACACTTTCCAGAACGGCTCATCTTTTGCGGCGTCCAGCTTATCTTTCTTGACCTTTTGGCCTTCTTGGACATACCAACGGCCACTTTCTTTCGACCATTGCATACCAGTTTTGAGGCCCACCCAGTCCGCAAAAGACTTGCGATGGTATGGTGAAGCCTCTTGCAGAAGCGTCATTTTCTCCGAACACAGAAGACCATCCGCAGGGTTATTAGCCCAATGGGATAGAATGCTAATGGCAAGAGAATGAATTTTATTTTGTAGTTTCTCACCATCTTTAGCGACTGTTTCGATATGAGCGTCGATTTTGTCGAAAGCGTAGGACGTGATTTTCATGATATTTCCTTTCAGGTTGCACTATTCTACCAACATCCCTGTTAGCAGAACGATGCAACCTGCCCTATCGCCTAAGCGATACCTTAGTTGGCTAAGGTTAGACAGGTTACAAACGCAATCTGAAAAGTGTTTCGGCGTTCTGTTATTCAACGCCGCCGGGTTAAAGGTTAAGCCATATTTCAGACCCGCCTAAGGAAATCCATCCCCCGTGATATAGGATCAAGTCCTACAAAACCACCAGACGCAAGGACTTTGTTGTTGCTTAGGTATAAACCCGCAACCCAGCAGGCATAGCCCGACCGGTCCGCTTTACGTCTTATTATAAGCTAGGGTAATAGCCCGTAAGCTTTCCCCCGTATATGCTAGTGACTTAGCTAATTAGGTTCACCGTTCTACACGTCTTATACGATCAGTTTATGCCAACCGGGTTTTCCCGGGTTGATAGGGCGAGCGTACCTGCATTCCCTATCATGTGTGACACTCACCATGCACGTACATAGACCTGTATACTTGTCAGCCTAAGTCCTGCCACGCTATGTATCCGAAAACCCTTGGCAGGTGAGTAAACGGAGGCCTGTTCATTAGGGGGCTACCCCTTTCTTGTTCCGGGGGACTAGGCGATCCCGTGAGACCCGTCGACATCCCGAAACAAGAAAACTAACTACGAGAACCAATCTGACGATTTTTTCAGGTTGTGCGACAAAAATCGAAAGGAATCGAAAAGAAAAGTTAAACGGTTGAAAACAAACGATTTTATCCGTGATAATTGTTACAGTTTTCTACCTAAAGGTGAGTGCTGATCGCTTTAAAGCTGATCGAGTGTGTTGACTTTGCAACCTAAAGGTGATTCTAGGGGGCGAGTGATTCGAGTGATTCGCAACCCAAGGTTGACTCTACGCGCGCGCGGGTGCTATACTTTCGCGGGGAGATACAACCTAAAGGTTAGACAAGACAGACAAGACAACCTAAAGGATAGTCGGTAGGTAGTTGAATGATTAAACTATTTGGGTGGATGGTAGTTCAATGGTTAAACTATTTGATTGTCTTTTGTTTAATACTAAACGAAATAGGTCAGGGTGGTTTACCTATGTAAAATGGTAGGAATTGACTAGGTGATAGGTCAAGGTGACTTACCTATTTGATTTTCAAAATGGATAGCGAAATGGTACATGACCCCTGCTACTCAAGAATCACTCGCAGAAACAACGTATGGTTGTCCAAAATAGGTAAGAAAGGATTACCCATTGGATATTAAACTGTATGTTTTCAATAGGTTAAGCTGGGAAAGAGAATACATAGTGTGGAATACTACCTAAAATTGATCAACCTATGGGGTATAGCCATGGGGGCAAGGGCCACGGGGGGTCACCACGTTATATATATACCCGCTTTGCCAGTGGGGAGTATTTTTAAGGTGTTAACCACTTTGGATTAACAGGGAGTTTGACTAGGAGTACACTAGGAGTTAAACCACCCTAAGAAAAGGTACTCTAATACCACTCAGATGTTAAATATCCTAAAAGCTTCTATAAGCCTTACTGAGAGCCTCTAGATAGCTGTCCGGTGGTAGCCTACTCTAGCCTCCCCAGAGGGGCCTCACAGAGCCACACAGACGCTCTCAGAAGGTATTAAGTATAGTAGGTGAGGTGTTCTTCCCTTTGTGGTATAAAAAGAACTAAAAATCCTATGTTAAGGTACTTGAAGTCTGACCAAGGGGGCCCATACTTAAAGCTATAACCTTAAGTATATTACTCTCTCTGTCTTTTACTACTCTTAGAAAATACTTTAAGTATATTACTACTAATACTTTTACTACCTTTAGAGAAACCTTAAGCTATAGCTCATAGTATATACTTAAAGTATAATAGGGTACTACAAACTTCTGTCTTTGTCAACTAAAAAGTGACGCCCTTCTAAAAAAAGTAACTAAAGAGTTGTAATCTAAGTATTCTTTTCTTGTCTTGTCTTATCTGGGAAGAAAAAGTTGCGCTTAAAGTAAAAAACTTCTTGACTTCCCTTTTTCTTTATGTTACAATGTAAGAGTAGACGATTAAAACCTTAGGTCTCTTTATGAAACATTTTATTCTTTCAAACCGTAGTCTGTCTAACCTAGAAGGGGTACACCCTGATCTGGTTGATGTAGTCAAACGAGCTATTAAGATCACTAAGATGGATTTTTTTGTGGGTGAAGGAGTCCGTAGTGTTGAGCGTCAAAAACGTTTGGTAGACTCTGGAGCCTCTCGAACTATGAACTCTCGTCATCTCACAGGCCATGCTGTAGACTTACACCCACATCCTTACAAAGGAGACCATGATTTTGATGGCATTCCTAATAGTGATGATTGGGATGCTTATGAGCCTATCGTCCTTGCTATGAGACAAGCTGCTAAGGAATTAGACGTAGGTATTACCCACGGGTACGACTGGGGTTGGGACGCACCTCACCATCAACTATCTTGGAGTCAATATCCGGCATGAGTACGAACAGTCAATGGCACATGTCAAAGAGTGTCCCAATTACTTTTATTCTGGCTATTGCGGCTCAAACCGTTGCTCTCATTTGGTTTGTGGCCACCCTTCGTAATGACGTAGACAACAACTTTGTTCGTCTTAAACGGGTAGAAACTGTCTATGATACTCGCATTGGCTCCCTTGAAAACATTGTCCAGAATCAAGCTGTAATGTTAGCTCGAATTGATGAGAATCTAAAAGCAATTCGTGAGGCTGTAGAAAGAAATGAACGAGCAAGGTAAGGGCAAAAAGACCTACAAAAGAGAACTAGCTCTTCTTTTGTTTATTTGGTTGGTATACCTTGTAGAGACAAAGGAACCTGAACTTGTCCAAATACTTGCCTTTCCTATTTTTACGTATGGTGCGCTTGCTTTTGGTCTTCAGTGGTACTCTCCTAATGGCGGGTTGCTCAAACCTCAATCCACTGGGAGTGCTAACAGGGGGAGGCCCCAACGTAGCAGCGAACACACAAGCAGGAAAAACCAACAGCCAGACCATTGGCACATCGAGCGTTACAGAGCAAAAACTAGTACGACCCAAGGCTCAGAAGATAACTCAAAGCTCTGATAACAATAAAGTTCAAGCAGACTCTGTTGAGACCGTTGTAGTAAACGAGATTCCAGCGTGGGTAGTTCTTCTTTTGATTCTAGGTTGGTTACTTCCTTCTCCCAATGAAATAGGTAGGATTATAAGAAATGCCTTCAAGTAAGAACTACAAACGGAACTACAAACAAGAAGCAAAATACCACGCTACAGACAAACAGAAAAAGAACAGAGCTTCTAGGAATGCAGCTAACCGTGCTGTAGGGCAAAAAGGTAAGGACGTAAACCATAAAAATGGTAACCCACGGGACAACCGTAAGTCTAACCTTCAAGTAACAACTAAGAAAGCTAACCGTTCTTTCCCGAGGAATAAAAATGCCGGAAAAAAGTAAAAAAGATAAGTACACTCGTGGTGGTATCAAGTTTGAAGGGTACAACAAACCTAAGCGTACTCCTGATTCTTCTAAAAGTCATGCTGTTCTAGCTAAAGAAGGTGACAAAGTTCGTCTTGTTCGGTTTGGCGATCCCAACATGTCTATTAAAAAAGATCAGCCAAAAAGAAAGAAAAGCTACTGCGCTCGATCAGGTGGTATCAAAGGCAAAGATAGTAAACTAAGTGCAAACTACTGGTCGCGTAAAGCTTGGAACTGCTGAGGAATTTAAAATGATGAAAATGAAAATGGGTCTTATGGTGGGAGAAGCTCCTCAAGTAGACCCAAAGAACAAGAAACGAGCAGAAGAGTACTGGATGTACGGGGCTACTCCTGAAGAGCTTGCTAAAGCTTGGGGCGTAGACAAGGAATGGGCAGAGCTCAAAAAGTGTACAAACTGTGAGTACTTTGACAATCGTAAGACTACACTCAAGGCCGTAGGTGCTGATGCTACCCAAGGTGCTTGTATAAAATTTAACTTTGTCTGTAGTGGAGAAGCTTCTTGCCAAGCTTGGGATTGTCCTTCAGACATGTATAAGGATGAAGACTAATGCCTATGAATAAAACTGGTAAAAAGATGATGTCCTCGATGAAGGATACCTACGGTGATAAAAAAGGTAAAGAAGTTTTTTACGCTATGGAAAACAAAGGTAAAGTTCCCGGTATGGCAATGGGCGGTATGTCTAAGCCTATGGGCTACGCTAAGGGTGGTTTGACTAAATCTACTGGTACAATGGATACCGGCATTAAAAAGTGTGGTGAGTAAAATGGCTGAGAAAAAGAATCGTAAAAAACTTAGAGATATCAACAAAGACGGTAAAGTAAACTTTGGCGATACTTGGCTTGGTGATGCTCTTGGTTTTGATGGTAAAGTAGGTATTCAAAAAGGTCGTCCCGGTCTTAAAGAATCCCTTAAAGGTGCTCGTCGTGGTTCTGCTTCTAAGAAAGAAGACAAATCCAAGAACGAACCTAAGCGTTCAACTTCTCGGTCTACTCCCTCAAAGAAAACAGTAGACTCAGGTGTGGATGACAAGGCTGCTGCTACTCGTCGTGCAACAACTGATCGTAACCGTGCACGTGGGGCTGCTGTACCTGAGGTTAAAACAACACCTCTCGGTAAAAAAGAAACACCTGCTCCAAGTAAACCTAAGAAAAAGTCTTTTCTTGATAACACAATGTCTAACGATGACTACAGAGCACGTAGACAAGCAGAGTTGAAAAGAATCCGCACTGCTAAAGAAGAAGCTTCAGCTACTGCAAAAGACCAAGCTAAAGTTACTCGAGCTTATCTACGGACAAGAGAAGGTCTTGAAGCCCTTCAAAAAGGAATTACAGGTAAAGCTCTTGACAAAAAAGCTTTGGAGTGGAGTCAATCACAAAACTCTGGAATGGCTAAAGGTGGTATGGCTCGGTTTGATAAAACTGGTAAGCGAGACTACAAAGGTAAGGGTATGTTCTACGACTCTAAATCTCCCCGAGGTTATAAGTGAAAAATTACCGAGAGAAATCAGAGATTATTTCTTGCACAGTAGATGGACAAAGAGAGACACTTTACACTTGTCCTCTTAACTGTCGTGCTCGGGTTCCTCTGGTTTATATCGTAAATGCTAACGGTACTGTAACTGTTACTTTTGAGTGGTACCGTGCAGCAGACGACACTCACTACTACATTGTAAGTGGTAAAAACTTCTCTACCGGAGAAAGTCTTCAGTTTTCGGATGCTTACATTGTGCTAGAACCCGGAGATAAACTTGAAGTAACTCCAGCGGGTACTACTCCTATCGTAGACGCTTTATGTACCGTTGAAGAAGTATTTATTCCAGTAGGAGGTGCATAATGGCAGCAAAAACTAAAAGCAAAGTAAATCAGTCGGGCAACTACACAAAACCTACTATGCGCAAAAATCTTTTTAACAAGATTAAAGCTGGTAGTAAAGGGGGTAAGCCCGGCCAGTGGTCGGCTAGAAAAAGTCAACTTTTAGCTCGTGAGTATAAAGCTAAAGGTGGTGGCTATACAACAAATAAAAAAACATGAAAATTTGCACAAAATGTAAAAAAGAAAAACCTTTTTCAGAGTTTACAAGTAGAGGTGGTCAGCTAAAGCATTTACTTAAAAGCCGTTGTAAAACTTGCATGAAAGACCAGCATAAAAAGTGGGTCTCAAACAACACAGATAAGGTTAGAGTCTATAGAGCAAAAGACCCTTGGACTTTAAAGAAAAGATGTAAAAGACACAACATTAGTGTTGAAGAGTTTTGGGCTATTTACGAAGAACAGGATGGTTCTTGCCCAGTTTGTAATAAAGCTATTGAAGCAGAAAACTCTGCGATAGACCACAACCATAAAACGGGAGAGGTTAGAGGAGTTCTTTGTAAAAGTTGCAACCGCGCTTTGGGTCTTTTAGGGGACAACCCAAACAATCTTTTTAGAGGAAGCGAGTACTTACGCAAGAAAGGTTTCTATGGTTAAAAAAGCACCACAAAAATCGTTAGACAAGTGGACTAAAGAGCAGTGGGGAACTAAATCAGGTAAACCTTCTACTCAAGGTAAAAAAGCTACTGGTGAGCGTTATCTTCCTAAAAAAGCACGAGAAGCTTTGACTAGTAAAGAGTATGCTGCAACTAGTGCTAAGAAACGTAAAGACACTAAGGCCGGTAAGCAACACTCTAGTCAACCTAAAAAGATCGCTAAGAAAACAGCTAGGTATAGGAAATAAAATGACTGAACGTAACCTCACAGACAAACAACAAAAATTCCTAGAGGTTCTTTTTCAAGAGGCTCAAGGTAGTTTTGTCGAAGCTAAGCGTTTGGCTGGCTACAGTGAGAACGTACACACTCAGTCTATTGTGGACTCTCTTGAGCAAGAAATCTTTGAACTTACTAAAAAGTATATTAGTAAACTTGGGGTAAAAGCAGCTTGGTCTATGAACGAAGTAATGCTTAACCCTACAGACCTTGGTAACAAAGAAAAAATGACTGCTGCTAAAGACATTCTTGACCGTGGTGGATTTAAACCTACAGAAAAGATGGACGTAAAGACAGACGCACCAGTCTTTATTCTCCCCGCTAAACAAAGTAACGATGACTAAATTTACTTGTAATTGGAAACTACCACTACCAGATGAGGTAGAAGACGAATACATTTGGCATCCAGTAGTTAGGATTGGTAGACAAATCCCTTGGGGCTACGAACAAGACCCTAATGATGAAGATATCCTGCTTCCTATTCCAGACGAACTAGAACTTATGGAACAAGCCAAAAAGTTTCTTAAACAGTATTCCTACAGACAAGTTGCTGCTTGGCTAAGTGAACAAAGTGGTAAACCTATCTCTCATGTAGGACTTTATAATAGGGTGAAGCTTGAGTACAAACGCAAGACAGAAGCTGCAAACCAAAGGTACTTTGCCG
>Ga0102945_1000310_pt1 | contig 15124 bp, 19 predicted proteins | sample SalPonred_H2O_MG_FD_78207 | JGI IMG/M metagenome (GOLD analysis project Ga0102945, IMG submission 78207) | Salt pond water microbial communities from South San Francisco under conditions of wetland restoration - Salt Pond MetaG R2_restored_H2O_MG ...
ATGTTTAAATTGTTTAAAACGTTTTTGCTAATGCTTTTTTCAAACACATCAAAATCTAAATGATCAGGCGTTAAAAAATTTTGTAAATGACCGTCTTCCTGAAATCTAGGGCACTGAGGACAATGCAAGTTGCAGTGACTGGTGATTTCCATCTCTAAACGTTTTAAATTTTTTATTTGCATTTACTGTCAAACCATTTCCACAAAGGTGTGTAAAAATCAAAACAAACAACTCCGTTTATACCAACAAAACCGTAAAATTCGTCAGTATGCCCGTTCTGGTGCGTGTAGCACCGGTTGCCCTGGCAGTACTGATCTGTAACATCAATTTGGTCAAATGTTATATTTTCAATCTCCGTAAAGTGATCATTTATTATATTACCATCATTGTCCAATTCTGTATGATGATCTTTCTTGCCGGACATCTCAATTGAAATGATGCGTGACGCCGTTTCGTCTGTGTCGTCTACCTGGAATGCAACTGTCTTTTTACCATGTTCAGCAGTCCAGGTCTCGATTGTAACATCATCAAGATTTAATGCAAAAATTATTTCATCACTGCTTTGGTTTGTGCTAAAAGTTACAGAAAATTGCATGAAAATACTTATAGGTTTTAGAAAAAATGGTTGACCTTTTATGCTAGTTCGGCTATACTAACAGTATAGAAAGTTAGGAGAGTTGGATATGAAATTAGAAACTGCAATTCGAGTCCTGGAAAAAGATGCCAAATTCATGGGCATCACTTTTGAACAAATTTTAGTGTTTATCACACGCAACCCATACGCTGTGCCACAGCGTGTTATTGAAGCATTTGGTGTGTATCAAAAGGAGACTGTGTAATGGAGACAGAATTTGACCTAGCTCAAGAAGTTGAGCTGTTTGAAGAGTACGCTCGTGCAGAGAGCTTGGATGCTTTTTTAGACTATCTTGCTCGTAATCACTGCGGAGATGTTTACTAATGATTCGTATCTTGCGTGAAACAACTGGTACGGTAGGTGATTTTACCTACCAGCCACACATCTATTATGTAAACGATGCAGATAAACTTGTGTGGTTTCAAGTAGCTGATTACAGCAGAGGGTTGGACAAGTATCGTGTGCCCAAAAAGTTTTTTCGCACAGGTCGTAAGTTTGAAAAGATTGGTGAAATTGAAGAAGAGACACCAGCAAACGTTGTGGAGGTTGCTGGTAGCAACGGAAACCGATATCAGGTGGATCTAGATGAAAAAAACTGTAGTTGCCCAGGATACAAGTTCCGCGGAAGTTGTAAACACATCGAACAAGCGATCAACAACGGACAATGTGTCGCAGGTTAAGCACACATGGGTGTTCTTTGACGATCGGTTCAGCATGATAGCTCATGTTGGACAAAATGGATTTAGCATACTTCCTGAATGGCTGGAAAGAATGTTAGACTACAAAGAGTATCGAGTAATAGATCGTCACGGAAAAGAGATAAAAACATGAAATTTATACTAATTGCAACAGCACTTAACTTGCAAATCACATATCCAGATGAAAACATCTGTAATGTTGCATTAGATGCAGTAAAAAAACATGATGCCGGTGCATTTTGTATTCCAGCAGGCGAAGATCACATGGACAGTCTAGTTGAAAAGTTTCAAGGATTAATGATTATCCAAAAGAAAATGGTTGACATGATTGAAGAAAAGCCTTAAACTATATGTATAGTTAGAAATTGACACATAGGAGCTAGATGATGTCAGTAGCAGTAAAAGAAGTTGCAAAGTTTGAAACCGACGAGCAAGTGATCAAACGTATTAAAACACGTTTCGATATCTTGCATGATATGACCAAAGCCGCAATCAACAACGATGTTCGTGCAATGATTGTAACAGGTCCTCCGGGAGTGGGCAAGAGCTACGGTGTAGAAGCAGAATTAGAAAAAGCAAGCATGTTCGACGTAATTGGAGGCAACGGCCTCAAATACGAAGTTGTAAAAGGTGCAATGACTCCAGTGGGGTTGTACGCTACACTGTATAAACACAGTGATCGTAATCACGTGCTGGTGTTTGACGATTGCGACAGTGTGCTAATGGATGATCTTTCACTTAACATCCTCAAGGCAGCTCTTGACTCAGGCAAGAAGCGTACAATCCACTGGAATGCGGACAGTAGCAAACTGCGCGGAGAAGGAATTCCCAGTAAGTTTGATTTCCACGGCAGTGTTATCTTTATAACTAACATTAAGTTTGAAAACGTGCGTAGTAAGAAGCTACGAGATCATTTAGACGCACTGCAAAGTCGTTGCCACTACTTGGATCTTACACTGGACACCATGCGTGATAAACTGCTACGCATCAAACAGATTTTCCAAGAAGGGGAACTGTTTCAAGCATACGATTTGACTCCAGAGCAGGGTGAAGAGATTCTCCAGTTTATGGGAGAGAATAAAAATCGACTTCGCGAAATGAGTTTGCGTATGGCTCTTAAAATTGCCGACCTGACCAAAGTGTCAAGCAATTGGAGAGAAATGGCAGAGAATACAGTGATGTATCGTGCCTAAAGAATTACAAGCATACCGAAAGGATGCTGTAATATAGATCGTCATTTCAACAGTCTAGCTCCTGGACGATCTATTCACTAGGGCGGGTGGTGTAAAAGCCCCCGCCTGTTTTTTTATTTGTCCGTTTACTCTTTTTTATTAGGATATATCCATATATAATATTGCTTATGAGAACAGCACACTTAATTGTTAAAGACGAAGTAAATTTGAAAATCGAAGGACTAGAACTGGATACCAGACGTAAACTGGTAAACCGGTTCAAGTATGACGTTCCTTATGCCCGCTACTTGCCAGCAGTTCGTTTAGGACGTTGGGACGGTAAAGTGAGTTACTTCCAATTAGGTGGCAGTACTTTTGTAAATCTACTTCCTGAAATACTACCTGTGCTGGAAGCAGATCGTTACGATATCGAACTTACAGATCTACGCGAGTATAGAACCAATTTTGATTTTGAGCCAGTCACAGAAGAAAGTTACAGTGACATACTGTGGCCTAAGAATCATCCTGCAGAAGGACAGCCTGTAAAACTGCGTGACTATCAAGTTGAGATTGTAAACGGCTTTTTGAATAATCCACAGTGCTTGCAGGAAATTGCCACAGGTGCTGGTAAAACTATTATGACAGCGGCACTCAGCGAGCGTGTGGAAAGCTACGGTCGTAGTATTGTTATTGTTCCAAACAAAAGTCTTGTTACACAAACAGAAAAAGACTACAAAAACATGCAACTGGATGTGGGTGTGTTCTATGGCGACCGTAAGGAATTTGGTTGCAAGCACACCATTTGTACCTGGCAGAGTTTAAACGTGCTACTGAAAAATACAAAGAACCAAGTAGCAGAAATCACTATTACAGAATTTTTAGAAGATGTTGTAGCAGTGATAGTAGACGAAGTACACATGGCCAAAGCAGATGCTCTTAAAACACTGTTGACAGGTGTAATGGCACATATTCCTATTCGCTGGGGATTGACTGGCACAGTGCCAAAAGAACAGTTTGAATTTCAAAGTATTCACGTCAGTTTAGGACCAGTGATCAATCAACTCAGTGCCAGTGAACTGCAAGACAAAGGTGTTCTAGCACAGTGTCATGTGAATGTTGTGCAACTGATCGATCACGTGGAACATAATAACTATCAAAGCGAACTCAAATATTTGTTAGAAGAACCAGGGAGACTAGACACTATTGCCGGACTAGCAGAGGAAGTAAACAAGACTGGCAATACTCTAATCTTGGTAGATCGTATCTCGGCAGGCACCGCATTACAGGAACGCTTGCCAGACAGTGTGTTCATCTCTGGATCTACCAAAGCAGGCGAACGTCAAGACCATTATGACCAAGTACAAATCTCGGAAGGGAAAATTATCATTGCTACATACGGAGTTGCGGCTGTTGGGATTAATATTCCTCGGATATTCAATCTTGTTCTTATTGAGCCTGGCAAGAGTTTTGTTAGAGTAATTCAGAGCATCGGACGCGGCATCCGCAAAGCAGAAGACAAAGATCACGTGCAAATTTGGGACATCACAAGCAGTTGTAAATTTGCAAAACGCCATTTAACCAAAAGAAAAGCATTCTACAAAGAAGCAAATTATCCTTTTACTGTAGAAAAATTAGACTGGACCAAGTAAAATAAAACTATGAGAATTTTAACATTAGAAAACACAGTATTTGAATTGGATCAACTTCCTGAAGAAATCGACGAAATGAACTTTGCTATTTTTGATAACAGTGATCCTGGTGATCCAGATTATCATTTCATTCCATTGATCTTTTTAGAAAGTTTTAATAGCCCAGCATTGGTGCTACGCATTGGCGAACACAGAATCAAAATGCCCATTGATTGGCAGATCCTCATTGGAGAACCAGATGTGGGCGATTTAGAAATGTTGCCGCTTACCAGTATCAATGACAGAGGCTTCAAGGCATTTGAATACAATCCGCGAACCAGTTTTAGCCCAACCTATCACGACATTGAAATTGTAGATGTTTATCAGGATGTAAGTTGGTATGCACCTAAACTTAAGAATGGACAGATGTTGGCAGTGCCTATTAACGATGGCGAAAAGCCATTGTGTGTATACTTTGTAAAAGACATTTCGCGTAACTGCGAATTGGTTGATTACAACAAGGCGTTTTAATGAGCGACAAACTGAACATTCAAAATGAAATGCGCTGTCTGGACAGCAAGGTTCGAGACTTCTACGATAGTTTAACAGAAGAAGAACGCAAAAAGTTCAGTAACTATCTCATGATTCGTTGGGGTAGCAGTGTTGTCGGCGCCAGTGAACTACAGGAATACTATTTGATTGCCACCAATGAAAGACTTAACAAGCATTTCTTTGAACTCAGTAGACATCCTAAACTGCAATGGTTGCTAGCAACAACTGTAAGTCCAGGCATGGGCAATCACAGACACCAGTGGATCGCTCCTAAGAAAAAAGAAAAAGGCGACAACGAAATTAAAAAAGCGTTGATGGACCTGTATCCAACAATGAAGTCGGACGAAATCAACATGCTGAGCAAAATGATTACCAAGAAAGAACTCAAGGAGCTGATGAAGGATCTTGGAAACGACAAGTGAACTGTACAAGTGTAAGTTTTGTAGCAAAGAGTTTAAGAGAGAAAGCACTCTAGCGGCACATCTCTGCGAACCTAAACGCAGACACAATCAACAAAACGAAAAAGGTGTTCAAATTGGATTGAATGCCTATCTGCGTTTCTATGAGACCACACAAGGCAGTGCTCGATACAAGACCTATGAAGACTTTGCTAAATCACCTTACTATGCTGCCTTTGTAAAGTTTGGCAGACAGTGTGTAATGATCAATGCTATAAATGTTAAAGCATATGTCGAATGGCTATTAAAAAACAATAAAAAATTGGATCACTGGTACAAGGATAGCATGTATGACGAATACCTGCAACAGTATCTCAAACATGAAGCATTAACAGATGCACTGCAACGTGCAATTGAATACAGTATAAAATGGGGTGAAGAACGTGAACTTCCGCCACATGATTTTTTGCGTTATGGTAATAGTAATGCAATTACTTTTGCAATTAGCACAGGACGCATCTCGCCTTGGATTATATACAATTGTGAATCGGGACAACAGTTTTTACAAAATATAAACACAGAACAAATACAAATTGTGTGGCCCTGGATTGACAGTGACTTTTGGCAAAAGAAGTTTAAGGATTATCCAGCAGATCAAGCATATGCAGAAGAAATACTCAAACAGGCAGGGTGGTGATGCGAATATTGTGTATTGGCAACTGCACCGAAGATACTGATCATCGAGTTACAGAGATAGCAGAAAAAAATAATTCTGTGAATCGTGGATTGATCAGTGAATTAGACGGTGAAATTGATTTTGATTGTTTGCGGATACACAACGGATATTACCATACATCTTTTGTAGATTTGTCTTTTGAAAGTGTTAAAAAATGCGTTGGTTATTTTGACAAATTGTTTGTCATTGACCAGCCTATTCATACTTGGAATACAGCTACAGAATTTTACAATACTGTAAACTCGGCAATGCAACTAGACAATGTTGAATGGCAAAACGTTGCAACCAAACAAGATTTTTTGTACTGGAAAGAACAGGTAAAAAATAATAAAAGTTTATGCATTTGGCCGTTTATACAAATGCATTGTTCATATGACAATGAGTTTCATTTATGTTGCGACAGTGGCAAACTCTTGGACAACACACAGAGCATACAAGACTTTAATAATAAAACTTTGAAAACTATTCGACAAAAAATGCTAGATGGTACAAAACTGCCTGAATTTTGCAGTAATTGTTACACCTACGAAGCCACAGGATTAGAAAGCACTAGACAATATCAAACAGTGGAGTGGGCAACCAGACTAGGGCTTAAAAATATCAATGATTTAGAACAGTTTAGCAGTCCTTTGTCATTTGAAATATCTCTAGATAACAAGTGTAATTTAATGTGTCGTATGTGTGATCCAGGATCCAGTAGTTTAATAGAAAAAGAATATAAACAACTTGGGCTGATTGGCAGCGATAAAATGTTTGCTGGATCTCCTGAGAAAATACTAGACACTTTGTTATCAGTTCCGAGAATTGAAAAATTGTATATAACCGGCGGGGAGCCCAGTGCTAACAAGCACTTTTACAAGTTCTTGCAAGATCTCATTGAGATAGAAAAAACAGATTTTGTTCTACAAATAAACACCAACGCTCATAAGATTTCAAACAGTTTCTTAGATCTTGTTTGTAATTTTCAAAGAGTTGAATTTTTGGTGAGTGTGGATGCTTTTGAAAAAACAAATGATTATATTCGATGGAATAGCAACTGGAACACTCTACAACAAAATATTCAGCAGCTAATCAAATCCGGTGCGACTGTAAGTTTTAACGTATCTCTCAGCATCATTGGAATTTTTTCCTTTTATGATTTGATGGATTTTTTAGACAGCAATTACCCTAATAATTATATCAGTTTTAATCTTGTGTTGAATCAGTACCCTTTTATGATAGAATACGACCAATCTGAGATTGACAAAATTGTTGGCATAAAGCAATTATCATTGTATAATAATAACAATTTATTAAGAAATTTTGTAGACAACGTTATTGCACAAATGAAACAATCAAAATTAGATAAAGATAGATTGAATAAATTTTTTACACACAATGACAAACTGGATAACAAAAGAGGGTCAAAATTGGTAGATTATGTTCCTCAACTAGAAGCATATAGAAAATTCTTATGAGTGCAGATGTTGACATAGACTTTGCAGACAGAAAACAAATACTTGATTTAATCAAGCATGTTCCTGCAAGACAAGAAAACAACAACGAAGTCCGTAGACACAATTCGGGTGTGTTTGTTACAGATATTCCTGTTGATCCTATTAACAACTGTAGCGCAATAGACTACAGAGAAGCAGAAACTCGCGGATATTTTAAAATTGATTTTCTAAATCAAAGTGTGTATGAACTTGTAAAAGATCAAGATCATTATGATCGCATGCTAGCCAAGGAAGCTAACTGGAATCTATTGCTGGATCGATCATTTTGTGAACGTGTGGTGCACATAGGCAACTATGCAGATCTAGTAGAAAACATGCAACCAAACAGCATAGAAAGAATGGCAGCTTTTATTGCTGTTATTCGTCCTGGCAAAGCATATCTACAAAGATGCGACTGGGACACAGTATTTGCTACGGTGTGGGACGGTGATGACAGTAGAGGATTTGTGTTCAAAAAGTCACACAGCATCAGTTATGCTAAATTGGTAGCACTGCACATCAATTTACTAGAAGAAGCAGGATGAAATGGGTGGCCTGGCCACATGTAGGCGGTAGCAACAGCATGGTGCGAGGAATGGCTTGGCGCAGTATTACCAATAAGCTGGATGCATTGAACCTTTGCTATGAAGAAGTGCCTAGATCTCACACTGTGTGCATGACAGATGAAGATTTTGTATTGTTTTGTTTAAAATGGAAGCATAATAATCAGTTGAAGTTTTTAGAATGGCGAGTAATCAATCCACCCTTCGAACAAGAGTGATACTGCGTCGTTTGGTTTTCTTTCTACTGAGTTCCGCTAAACTTGTGCTTGGCCCTACTAGAATGTTTAGATCCTTGTTAACAAAAGTCTTGAGATAAGGTTTGAATGGATCCCATTCTGTTTTGAGAAATATGTTGATCGGGATACTACGGTTACTCTCCCACCACCATATGTTGGCAAGATCTAGAAACAATTGCTTTAGCTGATTGTCTTGAATGCTGCCAAAGTCGTAGATGGTTGTTACAATATCGTCACGATTTTGAACCACGCCTACATACTCGTTACCTGCGTATGTACAAAATGTTATAAAAGGATAGCGTTCAGCTAATTTTTCAAATACTTCTGGACCCATAAATATACTTAAATTGGAGTTTTATTATTAATGTATTCAACCACTGCATATTTATATCAACAAAAACAGACTGTTATTATAACGGATACCAGTGGTGCTTACTTTCAACGGAGATGGCAACCAGTGTACGCTAAAAATTTAAAAATCAATCGTGGTGTTGATAATGTAATACTATTTGAATTTATCAATCAAGACCAGAAGCCTGTAAATATTTCAGGTAGCACAATTACGTTTCATTTAATCTCTCAAGACGGCGAAACCAGTTTATTAAGCAAAGACTTGGTAGCACTCAACAGCACGTTTGGCCGAGCTAAAGTAACACTAACTGAAGAAGAACTTGACATCATTGATGCACAACCTGCAAACTGGAGTTTAGAACGTGCCAGTGGAGACCTATACGAAGCAGTGTTTGTAGATGACTATGCGGGTGGTCGAGGTGTTGTCGACGTGGTAGACAGTGTGTATCCAGATTTCAAACCCAGTGACACTATGAATGTACCCGACTATGTTGTTCAACAAAAAGATTCACCTAACAGAGCACACACTGGCATAGTATATGCTGAAGGAAAAGATCTCCACACATTCCAATTTGACTTTGACAACTTCTCGGGCAATATCAAAGCACAAGGTGCAGATACACAATTAGGTCCTTGGTACGACATCGGTAGCCAAACAGTGTACAGCAATCAATCAGATAGAGCATATATTAATGTTGCTGGGCATCACGGTTATATTCGTTTTGAAATAAATCAATACGGCAAAGGAGCAACTGCCACTGCAACAGTTAGCAATGGTGCTGTTACCGATATAAGTGTAGCAGCTGGCGGTAGTGAGTACACTGCAAGTACTATAAACGTAGATATCGACGGATTGGGAACAGGAGCAACTGCCACTGCTACTGTGACAGGAGATGCAGTGAGTGCTATTTCTTTGCTCACCGGCGGCCAAGGCTATGAAGTAGCACCAAATGTCAAAATTAATTCTGGTAGCATCACAAGCATAATCTATCGATGATTGCTCGTGTTGTAGGTTTTGGCTGTAGTTGGATACACGGCGACGAAATTGAGCATCCAACTGCAGAGCCAGGCTCAAAAGAATATCGTGTTTATCGAGAACAAAACTGTACCTTGGGTCAACTGGGAAAACTGTTTGGCAAAAAAGTCAAAGTTGAAAATTATGGAATCGGCGGAGGAAGTCTGCAAAGCACCCAGTGGGAGTTTAGTCGGTGGTGTTATCGTAATGATATAAAAGATGATACTCTGGTTGTCATAGGATTAACTGAAGCAAGCAGAATGAGTTGGTGGAACGGTCCTAACAAAGAAGCACAAAAATTTGGTGGACGTTACATGCACAACCACTGGGTATACCCGGGGCATCCTTGGGAAGAATTTGTAAAGTTTTACTATAGCAACAGCGACGAACATCGGTTATGGAGCATCAACTATTGGCATGCAGTAACATTTTTTCACAATTATTGCAGTATGCATAACGTACCGTTGTTTATGTTCAATGTGTTTGCTCCGCCCTGTGACATGGAACAAGTAGTCAACAGCAGTTGGAATGCTAGGGGATACATGCACAGTTTACAACACAAACAAAAAGACGTGTTAGCTCCGGGTAAACATCCAAATGAAAACGGTAGTATTATTTTAGCAGAAAGGTTGTATGATATGATCAATTCTGCTAAAATAGTTTAATGTTTGATATTCTACAATACTTGCCAGCAAAACGTAAGCAGACCAGTTCGGGTTGGATAAGTTTTAATGCTCCTTGTTGTGTACACAACGGCGAAAGTCCAGACAAACGGCAACGCGGCGGGCTTAAAGTGGCAGATGATAGTTGGAGCTACCACTGCTTTAACTGTAACTACACTGCCAGTTTTTTAATGGGCAGAAATCTGTCATTTAAAGCAAGAAGGCTGTTGCAGTGGTTAAATGTACCGCAGGATGAAATAGAGCGAGTCAACTTGGAAAGTTTGCGGCATCGCAGTATCGAAGGTATTGCCGCTGAACGCAGACAAATAACACAACGGCTAATGAACATCGAGTTTGAAGAACGCGACTTGCCTGATTTTGCTGAAATATTAACACCTAAAAAAGGTTTATGGAAATATGTAGAAGAACGCTGTCTGCCACCTGACTATCCTTACATGTTTCAAGAACATGAACACATAAGCAGATGGGGACTGGTTGTACCGTTTACACATGATAACACTGTGGTAGGTCACACAACACGTTATATTGACGGACGCAAGCCCAAGTATATCCAGGACGCCCAGCCTGGTTATGTGTTTGGCACAGACCTACAAAAAGAATCATGGCAATATGCTATTGTAGTAGAAGGCGTATTTGATGCACTTTGTATCAGTGGACTTGCTGTGCTACATAACGAAATTAACGAAGCACAAAGCAGATTAATTCGCAGTTTAGAAAAAGATGTAATAGTTGTGCCCGATCACGATGCGGCTGGACTCAAGTTGATCGACAGCGCATTAGAATACGGGTATAGTGTAAGTATTCCGGATTGGGATAGTGACGTGAAAGATGTAAATGATGCTGTGTGTCGCTATGGACGGATAACTACACTGCTCGGTATTATGGAAAATCGTGTAAGTGGCAAGATTAAAATTACAATGAGCCGGAAGAAGCTGGAAAGAAAAATTAGATGAATTACTGTCCAGAAATACATCATGGATTATTTTTGCATACCAGCGGACTATATGGAGTGAGCCACGGACCTTGTTGTCAAGCCACCAGCGTAGATGTTGATACTGATAGCTTAGATTTTAATAAAAGCGATTATTTAAACCAATTAAGACAAGAAAATCTACAAGGAATACGGTCTGATTCATGCCATCGTTGTTGGCAAGCTGAGGAAGTCGGTAATAAGAGTAAAAGACAAAGTAGTTTAGAATTTGATATTGATAAACAAGGCTTAGAAATATTTGAATATAATGTAAATTGGGCATGCAATTTAGCATGTATTATGTGCGGTCCGTATTTTAGTAGCTCGTGGGCAAAAGAATTAGGTATTACTAACAACCAACATCAAATTGATAGACGTAAAAATCACATAATTGATCAGATAGATTTTAGTAATCTAAAAAGGATTCATTTCAATGGAGGTGAGCCACTTATTAACAATGATCATGTGCGTGTACTAAAAAAAATTAAAGATATTTCGAAAACAAAAATAACTTATAACACAAATGGAACGCAACTGCCTAGTAACGAAGCAATACAGTGCTGGGAGGAAAGCCAGGTGGTAAGATTGTTTTTTAGTATTGATGCCATTGGCGAAAGTTTCGAATATATTCGTTACCCAGGTAAATGGCAACAAATACTAAAAAACATAAATTGGTATGTAAAAAATAGTCCAAGTAATGTTATGTTCGGACTTAACGTCACATTTGGTGCATACAATATACTAGAAGCAGTGGATCTTTACAATTGGTTTGAACAATGTCTTGCTACTAACAGGGAAGGCGACGAAAGCGATTTTTGTTGGCAAGTTGCTTATAATTTTGACTATAAGTATTTGCCAGACAAAATTAAACAAGACACATTGGACAAATTAAAGGATTACAAGTCGTTACAATCGTTGTATAATAGTGTACAAGCATGTATGAATACTATACCCAACGATACTTGGATGCAAAAGCTTGTTGAGATTGACAACAGAAGAGGCACCAATTGGAAAAAATCACTAAACATCGGTCAATATTATAAATGAAAGATTACTCGCTCGAAGTACAACAACTGTTTTTAGAAATCATGATGCAGGACGCACAAACATTCTTGCGTGTGCAAAATATTTTTAACAAAGATAACTTTGACAGGCATTTGCAAGAAGCAGCGGAGTTTATCTACAATCACACAAACGAACATAAAACACTGCCCAGCAAAGAGCAGGTAAGTGCTGTTACTGGTCTAAAGTTACAGGAAATTCCAGAGCTCAATGAAGGACACCTAGATTGGTGTTTACAGGAGTTTGAAGGGTTTACCAAACGCAAAGAACTAGAACGTGCTATTCTCAAAAGTGCAGACATGCTGGAAAAAGGACAATATGATCCTGTAGAAAAGTTGATCAAGGATGCTGTACAGATATCACTTACAAAAGACTTGGGCACAGACTACTTTGAAGATCCACGAGCTCGACTGAGTGCGCTTAAAGACAACAACGGACAAAACAGCACAGGCTGGCCGGCACTGGACAAACTGCTGTATGGCGGATTCAACAGAGGCGAACTACAGATCTTTGCAGGTGGATCAGGCTCGGGTAAGAGTCTGTTTATGCAGAACTTGGCCGTGAACTGGATGGAAGCAGGACTCAATGGCGTATACATCAGTTTAGAACTTAGTGAAGGGCTAACTGCTATGCGAGTTGACAGTATGTTAACCAACACAGCCGCAAAGCAATTGTTCAAAGATCTTGACACAGTAGAAATGAAAGTCAAGATGATGAAAAAGAAAAGTGGTAACTTACAGATCAAATACATGCCAGCGCAGAGCAACGTAAATGATATTCGTGCGTTTTGCAAAGAGCTCTCTATTAAAACTGGACGCAAGATTGACTTTATGTGTGTTGACTATTTGGACTTGTTGATGCCAGTGAGTGCAAAAGTCAGTCCGAACGATCAGTTTATCAAAGACAAGTATGTGTCAGAAGAACTACGCAACCTGGCTAGAGAAATGAATATATTGTTTGTTACAGCATCGCAGTTGAACCGAGCGGCTGTGGAAGAAATTGAATTTGACCACAGCCATATTGCAGGCGGTATCTCCAAGATCAACACAGCAGACAACGTGTTTGGTATCTTTACAAGTCGTGCTATGAAAGAACGTGGACGCTATCAAATTCAGGCAATGAAAACACGTTCGAGTTCGGGTGTAGGACAAAAGGTTGACTTGGAGTTTGATATGGAAAGTTTGCGTATTCGTGACCTAGGCGATGATCAAGAATATCAAGAGTTCAAGAAACGTAGTAGCAGTATCTATGATCAGATCAAAGCCAAAAGCAACATGGGCGGTGATGAAGCCGGTGATGCTGCTGTAGAGGACGAGCCTGGTAAGATTACTGCACAGGTAGAAAGCACCAAGCTCAAGCAGATGCTAGCAGGGCTTAAATCTAAGTAACATAGTCAGTGATTGGCATCACTTTTACTGACTTGCGTTTTACCTTGAGATATTCACTGTTGTCTCTACTGTGCAACTCGCCTTCGCCTAAAACCACAGTTCCTTTTCCGTATTTTACAGGACGATCCACAATAAGATCCACATACTTGCCTTCGCCCACACCCAGTGTAATAAAATGAATGTAGTTTTTGCTGTCGCTTTTGAACACACGACTGTTAGCTACTATGCCAGCAAATTGATATTTGTCCAAATATAAGTTTTGCAAACCCATGCCTGGCAAAAAGCCTGGCGAATTCCACGATTCATTTTCTAAATAACTTTGCACAGGATCTTCTGTTACCCAATTGCCAAAGCCTAGTTCACGTAGATCCCATCCTGCTCTTTTTGCTTCGTTACGATACACCCAGCGAGCATAACTTCCTTGGCAATGCTTCAAACAGGCACGCCAAAACTGTTTTGGATTGTGTGCTTTTTGATATGCTAATGCCCAAATAAGTCTGCCTAAGTTTACAGCGTGTGCTCTACATAGGCCAAACCCTGAAAGGCACAGCATTTGATCGTAGATGTCATGTTTGTCAGGATGATCGCCTAACCTACCCATAAACTCCATCATTTTTTCTTCGTTCTTTTTGGCAAACGCTCTGCGATACATGTCTGCTTCGTAGGGATTTATACCAATCAGTTTCATTATCTTATTGATAGCATCATCTTCGTATACAATGGCATTTTCCACAACACCTTTTTCTGTCCAGTCTCTAAACCAGGCAGCTTTACGACGTCCTTCCATGGCAACCGGTCTTACAAGTGCTGTAGCAAACACACAGTCTTCTACGCTGGTTGGACGTATAGCACGAAACAATCGTCGCATAGCAGGGCTTTCTCCCTGTGTTACACCTAGTACATCGCCTCGGCTTAATAAGTCACTGGTAGCATCATCTTCTTTGGGGTATTCGTGTAGCATTATACTAGAATCAATTTCCATCAACTGCGACAGTCCTCTATTGGCAAGTATATCTACTTTAAGGTGTTCTAGGTCTTCGATTTCATTTTTGTCTAGCAAGATAAGATTGTCTTCGCGGAATAGACTTTTAGGCAACTGTCTATCAAACACAACAACACCTCCGCAGTGTTTGCTAATACATCGTTTCTTGCCCAACAATTTCTTTTCTATGCGTTCGGCCTCCTTGACGTCCACACCCAGTTTAGCATAATCAATATCTTTAGGCAGTCTACCGCGAGCACCTAGTCTACGAGCTGCTTCTCTTCGTGCTGATTTTTCTTTATACATCACATAATTGGATATCCTGGCACTGGCTTGAGGCCAAGTGTCAAATATTCTCTGCATTGCTAGTTCTTGTTTGTGATGTGGGACATCAATGTCTACATCGGGCAAATCGTCTCTGTTAGGATTGAGAAATCTTGCCAATGGTATATTCCATTCAACTGGATCTACATCCGTGATACCCATGAGATAACACACAAGACTGCTACCGGCGCTACCGCGAGTCATGTGCGGTATGTCGCTGTTTAGGTCTAGTATTTTGCGTATCTTTAAAAAATAAT
>Ga0102945_1000313_pt1 | contig 15017 bp, 6 predicted proteins | sample SalPonred_H2O_MG_FD_78207 | JGI IMG/M metagenome (GOLD analysis project Ga0102945, IMG submission 78207) | Salt pond water microbial communities from South San Francisco under conditions of wetland restoration - Salt Pond MetaG R2_restored_H2O_MG ...
ATAAGTCAATACCAGTATTACGAGAACAATGGAAACTCTCCCGAGAACGAAAATTGGGGGAGTTATCAGTATGTGTCTTTAGAAGACATCGTCAATAACTTCATGCTGATGTATACGGGCGATCGTAGCCTTATTAACAACGAACCAAGGTTTAAGATCCTGTTCCATGCTAAAAAAGCGATACAGGAGCTTAACTATGACGCGATGAAAGAGGTGAAGGTGCTAGAGTTGGACGTTGACAAAACTATTCGGCTTGTTCTTCCTCACGATTACGTAAATTGGGTTAGGATCTCAATGTACAAAGACGGAATTTTGTACCCTCTATCAGAAAATAGACAGGTAAATTTTGCTGAATCTTACCTTCAGGATAACCAAGGAAAGATTCTCTTCGACCAGAACGGAGACATCCTTAAGCCTGAATTTTCTACAGTTGACATAGACAGGATAACGGGGCAGCAAAGAACAATGTACCTTAATGATGGTCATCAATTTGACGGAGAGTACGGGTATCAATATGAGGGGATGTGGTATTTTGAAGCTCATATGGGTCAGCGATTCGGGCTCAATACAGGAACCGCAAACTCAAACCCTACTTTTAGAATCGACAGAAGGAACGGAGTGATTCACTTTTCGTCAAAAATGTCTGGAGAAAGATGTGTCATTGAGTATATATCAGACGGAATGGAGAACGGAAACGACTCCAATATTGCTGTAAACAAGATGTTTGAGGAGTTTGTGTACGCATACATAAGACACGCCATCCTAGACAACAAGTTAGGAGTTCAGGAGTACATAGTTAGAAGAGCTTTCAAGAAAGCCAACGCATTGAAAAGAAATGCGAGAATAAGAATGTCAGACATACATCCCGGAAGGCTCCTTATGGATCTCAGGGGTCAAAATAAATGGTTGAAATAATGCCTAAGATAGTAAGAACATTTTCGTCCGGAGTAATGAACAAGGCGTTTGACGATAGACTTGTGCCTAACGGTCAATACAGGGACGCCTTGAACGTTAGAGTAACATCTACAGAGGATGATGATGCAGGGGTCGTCGAAAACCTTCTAGGGAATGAACAAATGTCCGTTCTTACTTACAATGACACTCCTTTGAGCTCGGACGCTATTTGCATCGGATCGGTGGCTGACATTAAAGAAAACAAAGTTTATTGGTTTGTTCACGACCCGAGTTATCCCGGTTCAGTGACAGGGAAGATCGACCTTATTGTAAGCTACTCTGACCAGTCAGATGTAGTTGACTATCATGTCGTTTCCGTAAACGATGGGTCTGGAGCTACTACAACACTTAACTTCAACCCTAGCTATTTAATTAATGGGGTAAACGTGGTTGATGAATTCCTGTTTTTTACAGACAACAACAACCCGCCTCGATTCATAAACACCAAGAAAAAATACGCTCAGCCCGGACTGTTTTCTGACGGAATTACAGAAGAGGAGCTTTTAGTGATAAAAAGGCCATCGATCAACGCACCTACAGCAATCCCAAAGACATTGCCTATAGATTCCACTTTTTGCAAGGAAAGGTTTCTGTCTTTTTCCGTGAGGTATCTGTATGCAGATAATCAATACTCTGCCCCGTCTCCGTTTAGCGACATACCGTTTCTTCCGGGGGATTTTGAAATAAATCCATCCACGGGATTAAACACCGGTATGATAAATGCTTTCAACGCCGTTGACGTTGTTTTTAACACAGGTGGCGAACTTGTCAGAGGTATAGAGGTATTGTTTAAGGATTCCGGAAATAACGTAATAAGAGTAGCTCAAAGGTTAGATAAGGATGACCTCGGTATAGCCGATAACAGCTCGTATACATACACGTTTACAGGGGATAAGATATACACCGTGCTACCGGAGTCAGAACTTCTTAGGCTGTATGACAACGTTCCTTTAAAATCTCTGTCTCAAACCATAATGGGCAACAGATTAATGTACGCGAATTACGTTGAGGGGTATGATATGGTTGACGGAAGTGGGAACCCTGTTAAAATAAATTATAGCGTAGAGCCTTTTAGTGCTGAAGCTGGAAGAGAGTTGATTACGCCCATATATTCTAATTACGCCTACACCATTAACGGATACGCAAATTCGGCTAATGACGCTGTTATACGTTTAGATTTATCTGGTAAAACACTAAAAGCTGGTTCAGGTATTCAGATATCAATGCGGATAAAATCTTTTGCTTTTGGAGGTCCACTTCCATATCCAACGACAGGAAGTGATTCGTTCGATTTGATATTTTCTTTTGTTCTTAACCAAGATTATGCCAATGCGTATGATCTAGCAACGAGTTCAGAGTTTCAAAATTCACTAGGAGTTGCGGCAAATATTGAGCCTTTAAATACTGCATGCAATGGCTTGACATTTACGGACATATTTAATTGTCAATCTCCATTTACGAACGGGTCATTCACAAAGACAGGATCAGGGTTTTCCTCTGCCGGAGAAGGGGTTGGAGATAATGTAATAGCAACTATTGGCAGTGAAATCATAGGGATCCCTATCCCTGCAAATATATTTTCAGGCGGGGCTCAATCCATATTGGAATACTACACTATTGACAATTCAGAGATTGTGTTTTACAATACATTCTCTTCAAAAAGCCTTCGAAGCAACAGGAATTATGAAGTCGGTATAATCTATATGGATGATTTTGGTCGTTCATCAACTGTTTTGCTTAGCAATAACAACTCGGTATACATGCCTTGTGAAAAGTCGGATGTAAGAAATTACCTTCAGGTTACAATACCGGAATCTCAAGTTGCTCCAAAATGGGCTTCGCATTACAAGTTTGTATTGAGACAAGACAAGGATGATTACGACACGATATTTTCTTATTTTTACTATCAAGATCCTGATGCTCCGTCGAGTTTTTACTTTCTTCTAGATGGCGAAAGTGCTCAAAAGGTGAGTGATGGAGATTACCTTATGATCAAAAGCGATACAACGGGAGCTTTAGATGTCTGCGAAAAAGTTATTGTAGAAGAGGTATCAGTAAAAGAAAATAATTTTATTACCGGAGCAGAAGCAGGAGCTTACATGAAAGTAACCCCAAACTCAGGGGTGTTTACAGGGGGCATACCGGTTATAATAGACGGCCCAAAGGTAACAAGTTCAACACAATCTCCAGCAGGTTTTAAAATCCAAGATGGAATGAACATACCTATACCTGCTGGTAGCTTTATAGATGTGGATATTGAATTTAAAAGAATTGGAAGAAGTTTTTCTTGCGGAGCTGTAGAGTACACGTTAAAAAAAACAGTAAGAGCCAATCAAAGCCACCCTAATATTTTTGAGTGGGCTGTAAATGAAGGAATAAATGTATCTGATGGAATTAGCTTTGTAGATGGAGACGAAACCCCAAATTCGAATCAGTTTTATACAGATTCAGGAAGTCCTTTTGATTTTTCAACCCCTTTATCTTGGCCTCAGTACACTCAGGGTGAAAACAAATACTTTTTTCTTCAAGATGGAACTGACCTTTATCTGGCCGTAATGTCAGGAACCCCTGAATGCGGGTATGTGTTTAATTCAAAAGGAATATCAAGAGCTTCAGTAAAATTAACAGTAAAGTCTACAGATACTCCTGCCGTTTTCGAGACTATTGCTGAAGAGTCTCTTCCTGATATATTTTTTGAAAACGATCAGGTATTTGATATTAACGGAGATAATCACCTCGGGAATGTACAGGATCAAGATATAAACACAGGAGATCCGGCCATTATAAACCTTTCTTTTTTTAACAGCTACTGTTTTGGTAACGGGGTTGAATCATACAAAATAGAAGATTCTATTGCTGGAAAGTTTTTCAGACCCGGATCCCGGGTTCGATCGTCTTCAGAGGTTAAGTACGAACAGACAAGAAGAGATGTAGATATCACATGGAGTGGCATTTACAATGACGAGACCAATGTGAACAAGTTCAACGAATTCAACTCTGCGCTCTTGAATTACAAACACTGCGAGGATGAATTCGGCTCTATACAGGTGATCGACGGAAGGTCTACAGATGTCCTTGTCCTTCAGGAGAATAGAATAAGTTATGTATTGCAAGGTAAGAACCTATTATCAGACGCCGCAGGAGGAGGGGCTATTACGTCGATACCGGAGGTGCTTGGGACTCAGGTTGCTCGTAACGAAGAGTACGGAATAAGCATAAATCCAGAGAGCTACGCTAAACACGGATCGATGAAGTTTTTTACCGATACAAAGAGAGGGTCGGTGATATCTCTAATTGGAGGGAGTTACAGCTCCGAGCAAATGAGCGTTATTTCAGACTCATACATGTCACCATGGTTTAGAGACGCTTTTCAGTCATCTATTAAGAAGCAGAAAATAGGAGGGTACGATCCTTATTTTAAGGAGTACATCTTGTCGATGAACGACAGGGACCTGCCGGGGCCAAGAGTTTACAGAGCCTGTGGGTTTACCGAGTCTATCGATTTGGCCCCTAACGAAGCGAATGATCTTTATGTAGACTTTGGAGATGTTGTCGGCGAGGTTACGATAGATTACACAATTAGTGGGAATTTATCTGGAGCCAATGTAGTAATCATCGCTACATATGCTGGAGGTAGCTTCATAGAGGGGCCTATCAACGCAACAGGATCTGGAAGCTTTACATTCCCGAAATCGTTCTCTTCTGTAGAAAATGCAACCATTACAGCAGTGGCAGACGGAGGAGAAGATGTGTCGATTGACCTAACCGTTAACTGCGTGGAGCGTCAAGAAGTGACTGTTGTGGAAATTGTTTTATCTACACTCGAGTCTACCGGAAAGTTTATTCATACTAATTATAGATATAAAGAATCAACATATGTATCTCCAACACAATCAAGGCAAGTTGAAATGCAATCAGGGATTGTCGGATCTGTACTTTCGTCATACGTCAGCTTCACTGGATACCAAGGATCTGGAAGTGTTCCAACAAATGGTAGCAACGTCAGGATATCCGTTAAAAAAGAATTCTCAGACAACTTTGAGTTCAATCCCGAAATTCACAAGCTAAAACTTCTCAGAAGTTCAACATTGTACGGAAACAACATAAACGACGCGATATCTGCAGAGAACTTAGCCACAGAGGCAACTCCTATCAATACATCAGGAGCGCCTACTGAGTACTACGCAGAGACTGCTATGCCAAATTCTGGAGATTATTTGTACATTATATGGGATTTAAGAAGCTCTGTTCAGATAGAAGCTGGATACGACGCTTCAAATGCAAACGATGCTTGCGCACTAATTTCTTAAAACATGGCTTATTTTATTGACGCACCAACATTCGCAGAGGCAAAATCTGTATTCATCGACCAAGATCTAACGACATTTGCTGTGGATGGGTATTATGCATTTGACGGAATATCTAGACTTCAAACGAATGGAAGATTGGGCCCTCCTCAGAGTTGCTCAACGTCTCCTACAACAGGGACTCTTACATGGAATACGATAAACGATGCTACAGGTCAGTATTCTTCTCAGGTAGAATCGGTTCAACTTTTAGTTTTTCAGAATGGACAAAACATACTCAATACTCAATCCATTCCATCGAGCGGGAGTGTTGGATCCTTCAGCGGGTTAATAACATACACGTTTCATGTTGAGTGGAAGGATAATATAGGCGGATTACCGCAAGTAGGTCTAAGGCTGTCTATAGGAACAGATGCAATTTCGAACGACGTAGCTGTCCAAGATTTTCCATCCGCTAACTACAATCAAACATACACCTTAACGCACACTGAAACCATTATAGGATCTCAAGCGAGATACTTTAAAATAGAAACTTACTAATGATTGACACGATAGGATATAGCCCAAAAGCACAGGGATGGACCACTAGGTATTCATTCACGCCAGAGCACATGGTTTGGCTGAACAACAACTTCTATACATTCAAAGGCGGGAATATATTCAGACACCATACATCTTCTGTTGTCAACTCATTCTACGGAGAGGTTTTCCCGTCGAAAATACAGCTCATAGCAAACGATGCCCCTATTCAATCCAAACTCCTAAAAGCTATCAACATAAACGGAACAGCCCCTTGGGATGTTGAGGCATCTTCTGACATTAGGTCTACAGGATTTATCGAAAACCCGTGGTTCGAAAAAGAGGAAGGAGAATTTTCTACATATCTTCGTACAAGAGGCGATGATGGAATATCAGAGAACGAGCCAGAGCTTCGATCGATAAGCGGGATTGGGAAATCAACCTCTATTACTGCAGGTGCTGGGTCTGCAGAGATAAATTTCGCTACATCTATATCTATAGGTAGCGGCATAAGCACAGGTGATAGAGTTTACTTTTTAGAGCCTCCATACACAACACCGGTTTTCTTTGGGGTTGTTACGGATGTTGACATAAACATTCCGGCGACAGTAAACCAGATTGTCGTCAGCACGGCAGGAGGTTCAGTTCCGCCTACGCAAAACCCAATGATCGCATACGCCAAGAATTCAGTGGTAGAGTCTTACGGACTCCTTGGACATTATTACGATATAACACTAACTACAGATTCCACTGAAAGAGTAGAGTTGTTTTCAGTTGGGGCTGAGGTGATGAAAAGCTTCATATAAATCACTATCTTTGCCTTATGGAGGATTTTAAGATAAGGCATATAACAAAGCAAGACCATTCAGTTCTACTTTCAAAATGGTGGAAGGAGTGGGGGTTTGCTCCCGTTCCTATTGATTTCCTTCCAGAAACAGGGTGGGTGGTCCTATACAAAAAAAGACCTATTATTGCTGCGTACATGTACACTACAGACTCTAAAGTAGCGTGGCTTTCTTGGTTTATATCAGACAAGAGTTTTAACGATAGAGAGGTTAGGAATGAGGCTATAAAAATGATTCTCACGATAGCTGAAATAACAGCAGATGGAAGGGGAAGAAATTTTTTGTATGTTAATTTTGGAGCCGAGAACACCTCAAATATACAGAGTGTATGCAAAGACAGAGGGTTTAAAAAGGGTACGATTACTCAAGAAATGATAAAATCATGGGATTAGAAACAGCAGCTCTTATTGGTTTAGGAGCAAAGGCAGTCGGAGCGGGAATGTCTTTCGCTCAAGCTAGCAAGCAAAAGAAAATGCAAAGGAAGGCGGAAAGAGATGCTCAGATCGCACTTTCAGAAGCTCGAAAAAAACTTAGCACTAATTATATGGATGAGCTCGAAATCGCCAAAGAACCTTTTGAATTAGCAAGAGAGGCTTCTATGGCTGCTTCAGCTCAAATGATCGAGGCAGCAAGAGAAGCTGAGAGAGGGGTTGCTGGAGCTGCAGGAAGAATACAGTACGCCACCGACCAGAATCAAAGAGAGATAGCTTCTAAAATGGCTCAAAGCATGGAAGCTCTAAATAAAGCAAAAGCGGTAGAGGAGTCTCGATTAGCTAGCAAAAGAGCTGGGATTGACCTTCAGGAATCAATGGGAGCTCAAGTGGCAGCTGCAGATGCTGAATATAGAAAAAACATGTTGCTCCAAAGAGGAGTAGACAGTATAGCCTCAATGGCCGGAGACGCTGACTCTTTGATCCCACTGTATAACCAAAGCTCGGATTCCGAACAGGACAAAAATCAGGTTTTAAATGAGAGGTCCATGCCGAGCATTTTTGACTTGAAGTCGGATCCAATGGGATATTTTAACATAGACTAAGATATGGGATTCTACGGATACGAAAGAAGAAGAAGGACTGACAATGTTGTCGATTGGTCTAAGGTTGGTCAAGATATCGGGGACACGATAGTTCAAGGCGCAAAAGACAGAGAAGCTCAACGCCAAGAATTAGACGAGAGCTCTAGAATTGCAGAAAAGTTTGTAAAGGATGCCCCAAGCGGAAAAAGTGAAACGCTCAATACGGCTGTGCTTGACCTGTCTGGGCAAATGTCAAACCGGCTGCTCGAAAACAAAAAGATGCTCAAGTCTGGGAAGATAACCCCTACAGAATACAATAGAAACATTCAGACCATACGGGACGAGGTAGAACTTCTGTATAAAGGTGTAAACGGATGGAATGATGCTTATGCTAAAGCTTCAGAAAGAATGCAGCAAGGCACATCTGCAGGCAGTGAGCAGTTTGTAATGTCTCAAGCTGAAGGGTATGCTGATTTCAGTAATACAAAAATGGTATGGGGGCCGAACAATGAGATAATCGCCGTAAAAGTTGACAGCGAGGGTAAACCTGTTGATGGGTCAGAGATACCTGTGCAAACATTATTTGGAAGAGTGGGTCAGACTGCAGACAAAGTAGACGTTGAAGGCCAATTAGACGGAGCTGCAAAATCTATTGGAGAAGATATAAGAGGATTTGCTAATGCCGATAAGTACGGGTCCATTTCCAACATAATGGGGACAAAGAGATACAAAGAAGCAGAGGATACATACATAAACTCACTCCTTGTCAATGACCTACAAAAGGGGAATATACTCCACGACTGGGTGGGTATGACAAAAGACGGAAGAGATTATGAATTCACCACGGATGAATCGGAAGCAAAGAATGACGATTCGAAGATACTTATGGTAAGGGATAGAAATGGGAATCTAGTCCCTGAGTTGTCAAACGCGCAAGAGCAGTGGCTGAAGGACCAGCTTCGAAAAGGACTCCGCTCTAGGCTTGATTATGAAAGCGATGTGAACGTAAGAAGAACTGGAAACGCTTCAGGTAAACTTACAGCGGCTGAAAGGAAAAACATAAGTAGAGCTGAATCTTTGTATGGGCTGTATTCTGGTGATCCTAATATGATTCAAGCAGGAGCTAATCTTCTAAGAGGAGCGAAAGATAAAGGCGGGAATAAGGTAGTCGGCGTGTCAAGAAAAGGCAATCTACTTTCTCTCACAATGGAGGATAGTAAAGGCGCTAAATCCATAGAAAACCTAAGAATCGAAGGCTCTCCAGAGGAATTCGTAACAGCTTTAATGAATAGGTTTTTCGGAGACGCATCTGGAATTCAATATGTAGACTTTGGAGACTCTCCTCCGGGGCAGGGAGACTACGCCATGGATATTACGAAGGTCGAATCAGGCAGTAGGGATAACGAACCTGACGGAGATAACTACTTTGAGAGCGATGCAGCTGTTTCTCTTGTAGCCCAAGAAGTTCTGATCAATAAGGATGGAGATCATGTGATTGGAACATTTACAGAAGACGAAGATGTGAATAAGATTGTCAAAAGACTGAACACGGTCATAGCTAAGCACATACCAAAAGATGCAGCCGAAGAGATGATTGTTGATCGGGATCCAATGAACGACGATGGTATTGTCATATTGTATAAAAACAATCAATTCTCTATAGATTTAGATGATAATCAAGAGACTGTCGATAATCTAACCGAGATACTGACAACCATTAGAAGGATGTATTACTCAGGCAATCCTTCGAGCGAATCGACAAGCACAACACCAAGAGCGAGTGAAAACGGAGGAACAGCTAGATAACGCATGGAAGATTTAGATCAAATATTAAAGGATTATGTAGCAACCTACCAAGACCCAAGATATAATGGGGATTGGGACGTCGTCAATAGTAAGTTTCCGGAACTGGAGCAATACGACCCGCAAGTTTTAAAAGATTATGTAGCCACTTATCAGAGCCCAAAGTATAAAGGTGATTGGAATGCTGTCAACAGTAAATTTCCAGAGCTTTTCCCTGATGGGTACAAGCCTTCTGATAAAAGCGGATCGGAAGAACCTCTCCGTGAGAGTGAACTTTTGGGGAGCGTAAAGACATTGAACTTAGACCTTCGCTCAGCGGTAGACGATGCCTTATCGTACTCAGAGCAGACAAAACTGCAGTCTATAGAGGATGTTAAAAAGGAGAAGGAAGGAGATAAAAACAGCCTATCTATGGGCTCTTATTCTACATCTGTAAGTACAGACGTCCCGGATTACGAGACAAAAGTTTACGGAGATCCGGAAAAAATAAAGCAAAAATCATTCAACGAGAAGCTAAAAGACAATATTATCTCTCAGGCTGAAGAGAGGATGGGAAGGCCTCTTACCAAAGACGAGCTAAAAGCTTTAGAGGATGATCTGTACAGGCAGTTCGACATGGGGTTAGATTTGTCTGGAGACGGCAAATACAACAACATGAACTACGTTGGCAGCTTATTCAAGAAGATGGGAGCTGCTGCAGGCGACGTGGCATTGACAATTGAATCTTATGCAAGTCCGAACCCAGCAAGGAGAGCGATGGCCCCTATAGAGCGAAAAGCTGCACAAGAGTGGTCTAGAAAGAACACGATACAAAGAGAGTATGACGTGCTCGAAGCTCTTGAAAACGGGAATGTAATAGGAGCTCTTGCCGCCGCTGGAGAGACAACCGCAGAGTCGCTTCCTATAATGGCTGCTGGTGCAGTGGTTGGAACAGCTTCAGGAGGAACTGCCGTGCCTCTTGTTACAGTTGGCCTTATTACTTCTGGGCAGACGCATTTGGACGTTAAGGATGAAGAGTGGTATAAAGAGATGAGTCCGTACCAACAGGCCGGATACTCTCTTGGGATGGGAGCATTTGAGGCTGTTGGAGAGGTTACTGGATCGAAGATATTGACGCGAACTATAACTGATGTTGTAAAGAAGAGCGCAAAGGATCAGGTAGAAAAAAGGGTTGGAGATATTGTAAAGGGATACCTTAAGTCTCAAGGTCAGAACTTCAGAGAGGAAGCCGTAGCTGAAGCGGTTACAGCTGCAGGGCAGGGTATTATTGAACGTGTAGCCAAAGGAGAAGATTTGGACGGCTTGGTTAGAGAGATAATCAACGCCTCAGTCACAGGAGGGTTATCGGGAATGTCAATAGGGTCCTTGAAAACTCCTAAAGTAGCTCTGGACATAGCGATGAGTTTTACCAAGAAATCACCGTCAATTAAAGAAAAGAGGGCTGAAATAGTTAACCTTTCAGAGGATTATAACAAAGCTGTCCAGAATGGAGCATCAGAGGTTGTTTTAAATGAGTTTGAGGCCAAGATAAAAGAAGCCACGAGTGAACTCACATCAGCGCTTAAAAAGAACGTAGCGATGTTTGAGAACATGGACGAGGCTACTGCAAATGAGCTTCTAGGCCTACAGCAAAACATCGAAAGTCTAGGACAAGCGATAAGCGAGACTGACAATGAAGCCGTGGTTGAGTCACTTAACGAAAAGAGAAAGCAATACGCTGAGCGTATGCAAACCATTTTGGATGATGCTACAGGGCGTGCTACGTATGTCCGAGACGGAAGAAGATTTACAAAAGAGGAATTCACGTCAATGGTTGAAGAGGCGACTCCCGAGCAATTAGCTAAAGGAGAATGGAGCGTAAAAAACGATCCAGAGGTCTCAGATATGTTGACATCAAAACTACAGGAAAATGAAAAAACAAATGAATCAACCAAAGAAGCCACAGATGAAAATGTCGAACCAATACAAGAAGAATCCGACGAACAAAATGTGCAACAGGAAGAAGAAGTAATCGTTGAAGATCCTGAAGAGCCCGTTGTCTCAAGAGAACAACAGGTAGAAGCCGATCTTTTAGAGGAGGAGCTGAGAGCTCAGGAGGAGACTACTCAGGAAGAGGAGTCAAAACCTGTAAAGATAAACGAAGGGTCTCAAGCGGAGGTTCAGGTGAATAGAGTCAGAGAGCTGCCTGAAGAAGCAGAAGACGGCGCCACTTTAAATACAGACGGGACGGTGTATGAAGACGGAGGTTTAGTCACTCCTCTTGCGTCTGTAAATGTATCTCAAAAGAATTTTTCAGTCGACAAGATTAATGAGTTCTTAGAGCAATTCAAAGATTTACTCGGGAATAAATCCGTGAAGGTAGGGATATACAAATTTCCGAACAGCGATCAGGTGTCAATCGACTTGAATTTGGTCGTTCCTGAAAGTAATCGAGATGTTGCAGTAGAATTTGCTAAAAATTCTGGACAGAAGTCTCTGTTCAATTTATCAGACTTCTCTTACATAGAGACCGGGGCCGACGGGCAAAACACAGCCGAGTACACCGTTGATGAAATGGCGGAAATTGTAGAGGCTCTTACAAATGGAGAACTACCTAATATAAGTAAAAATGAAACAGCCAAAGGAAACAGACTCTTTAATAAGCCCGTCAAGGCGGTTAAGGAAATTGCGAATAGATATTACGAAAGAGCTTTCGGAAATAAACGAGCAGATTACACGCCAGAAAAAGGCAAAATCTTAGACAAGAAAAAAGCTAAAAGAATAGCCGAAGCTTTTGATCAACAAAAGCATAGTCCAAATGACTCGATGGTAAAAAGGGCTTATGCCGCTTTGGCTAGAGAGACTATTGCTCAGTATAGAGCCTTCTTGGAGGCAGGGTATCGAGTTGAGGTAAACAATAACGAGCCTTACTCAAGCTCCGCTGATATGATCGAAGATCTTGAGAAGAATAAGAGAATGAAAATATTCTCTACAGAATCAGGGTTTGGAGACACTCCTATAACCGAGCAGCAAAGGAAAGAAAACCCTCTACTAGAGAGAACAGATTTTAAAGATGTAAATGGAGTTCCGCTGCTCGTCAATGACTTGTTCAGGGCTGTTCATGACTTTTTCGGTCACGCTGAGATCGGAAACAGCTTTGGTCCAATAGGGGAAGAAGTGGCTTGGAATGTTCACGCTAGAATGTTTTCTCCATTAGCTAGACGGGCAATGACAACCGAGACTAGAGGGCAGAATTCGTATGTCAATTTTTCTGGAGTGAACGACAAAGCGTTTAAACTTAGAGATGAAGCTAGAAAGCTTAGAAAAGAGGGGAAGCTAGAAGAGGCTAAAAAGCTAACAGAGCAGGTCTATGATATGATGAAGTTCGCGGACCAGAAGGTTATGCTTCTTCCAGAAGAATTTTCAAGCATAGACGGAGAGGTCGTCGCTACTCCTCAAGGAAAAGCTACCCCTAAGAAAAGGAAGTCGACGCTTAAAAAACCGGTGCTTGTATTCCGCGACAAAAAAGCTCTGAACAAGTTTAAGGCTATACCTAGTCTGTCTAGAGCTATTGCAAACGCAGCTCTTGGAAAACTAAAGGTTGGAGAGAATAAGATCGAACTGAAGCGCGGATACAAAATTACCGACCTGCTTAAGGCCATTGCAGCTGACAAAACCGGAGGAATTACCGTTGAAAATACAGGAGCTTTAGAGTCTGGCGTTAAAGCCGATGAGACAAACAAGGACACAGGAAAGCCTAGTTTAAAAACCACAGATTATGTTGTTGAAGATGTTGACGGAAATATTGATGAAGGCATCGACATAGAAGAAGTATCAACTCCTGAGCCTAAGAAGAAGAGAGCTCCTAAGAAGAAGGAAGCTCCTAAGAAGAAGGAACCTCCTAAGAAGAAGGAACCTAGCGATCAGGACAAAAAGTTTATCGACGGATATATAGCAATGCTTCTCGCTACAGGGTTCCCTAAAGGTGACGTTAAGGAGAATATGGCTGTCGGAGAGATATCTATAAGAACCATGGGGGGCATCGTATTTCTAAAACTTACTCCAGACGGATGGGTATCTGGAATGCCTGTGCGAACGAAATCAGGAAGTATAGCAATACGACCTATCCCTGAAGGAGAGGGAGCTATCAGTTTCGGTAAGAATAAAGATGTAGCTATTGAGAATGCCTCGATCAGAGCAAAAAGATTTAGACTTAGGAGCGAAGCAGAATCGGGAACTACACAAGAAGATGCATCGACTATCGGAGCTGATGTGGACGTTATAGAGGCTGAAATGGCTGACGCTGGAAGTGGGGTTGTAGACTTTGACAATATAGTCCCAGAAGAATCTGCATCTATGGACGCAGGGTCCAGAGTCACAGAACAAGAAGCAAAAGCGTCAGGGCTACCTTCATTGTCAGCGCTCATGAAACCTTTCGAATGGTTTAAAGGACTGCGAGGCATTGTTGGAATTTCTGACCCTCTTGGGACTGGCACGGCGAAAGACTCTCAGGGGAACAGCATGGAAATCCACGGAGGGCTTTTATGGAACATAAAGAACGCCGCTCAAAGAGGTATGGCTTGGGCCTCTGTAAGAGAGAGTACTGCCCGAAAGTCTGCGCAGCAGGCTATCAACGTGTATAAAACACATAAAGCTGAGCTTGAAGCTTTATGGGAGTCCGGGAAAATTCCTTTTGGACATGTTCCTTTGTTTATATTCAGAATGACGGACACTTCTATCCGTTCAAATGAAGCTGTATTTAGATGGATACTTCCTTCCGTAAAGAAGGCAGGAAAGTCAAGAGACAAGGCTGCTCTTGATGCGATAAAAAGAAAAGTAAAGCAAAAGGCGAAGAAAAAGGGTTCCATAGGAAGATCAAATCGAAACTTATACAACCTTATACAAAAAACTGGAGCACAGTCATTAACCGAATTGTTAGAGGCTGTTATTAGAGCCCCTACAGATATCCCGCTAGATGCGCGAACTGTACTCACTAATTTAATGTTCACTGATTCAGGACAGGGCGAGATCGCTAAGATACTTACCGGCGGAAGGTCCCAGCTGACAGGTGAGGTATTTAGCTTTCCAAAGCTTCATGAAAGCATATTCGACAAAGATATGGTAAGCCTGCCACAAGGATATTTTGCTGTTATGCAGGGAGTACAGGTCCTGAAAAAGGATGGATCTGAAATGTCTGTGGATGATATTGTAGTTACGGACAGCCCACATCCAAATTACAAATTTGGTTTGAAAGGGCGTCCTATAGCTATACCAAAGGATACCTACCAAGTGTCGAAAATATTTCCTGAGATAGCTGCTAAGACAAAAGAACAAATGGCCGCATCTAAAGGTAAAGACCCAAAAAGGGCTATGGGTCAATCTCACACCACGTTTTATACTCCAGACGCTTTTGCCGGAGCTGAGGTAAATACAACCCCTACTGTTTTGGATATGGTTATCGGGGCAATGAGGCTTGCGTTTCCAAATGTCCAAGTTACGTCAGACAGGGTTGCGTTTCAACAGGTAATAAATGACCCTTTTTCCAGAGTTCGTGAGTCGAACGGCATGAAGATATACGGGGTTACCGCGAACGGG
>Ga0102945_1000314_pt1 | contig 15013 bp, 19 predicted proteins | sample SalPonred_H2O_MG_FD_78207 | JGI IMG/M metagenome (GOLD analysis project Ga0102945, IMG submission 78207) | Salt pond water microbial communities from South San Francisco under conditions of wetland restoration - Salt Pond MetaG R2_restored_H2O_MG ...
CAGAATCTTAAAAAACAAAAGCAATCCATAGATGAAGAAATTTTGGAACTTAATATGCAAACAGAAGTTCCTCTAAGTGAAGAAGTTGCAGAATGTTTGCAACTTGAAGGTATACTTTGACAATCGCGGGTAAGTGAACCGGTGTCACGTGAGTCTCATAAGCTCAAAAGCGAGGTTCGACTCCTCGACCCGCTACCAATTTGCGGCCGTAGTATAATGGCTATTATGTCAGGCTTCCAACCTGAAGATCCGAGTTCGATTCTCGGTGGCCGCTCCAATACAGAGTCTCGGTATGAAAGTAATTGATCAAAATGAACTTGTCAAAAAATTCGACTTCAGTTCAGTAATTACAGACTACGATAATAATCAAGCAGTTTCTGTGGTTAGGAAAATTATCGCAGACGGAAACTATTTCAAAAACTCTCCACCATACCAAACAAAAGAAAATTTATTTGCTAGACCAGAACCGATATGGTTAAAATATCGGATGAGTTTTTTGTTTGCAGTATTCATGTATCTAGGTCGCGAAGTCCGAGTTAGCAACATGATGGCTTGGAGCTATATGACCAATCTCGAAACACATGAAGACAGAGACAAACTTTGGCATGAGCATTGGCATCCTAGTCATCCTGATGCAAAAATGATGAGTGGTATTTTTTATCTACACATTCCGGAAGATGTCAAAGATCGCGACTATTGCGGCACAGAAATGGCTCCAAATGGTCCAGAAAGTGCAAATAAATTCTTTGTGACCCCTACCGATTTTGCCTGGACTGTGTATCCTAGTAATTTGTATCATCGTCCTGGTATTCCTCAAAGCAACAACTATAGATTTATTCTAGCAGTAGATGTAGAATATATGTAATCCTTGAAAAGGCATAAATACTTTGTAATAATCATTCACTAGGAGTATTTCTATGCCACTACAGATTCGCAGGGGAACAGACGCTGAAAGACAGCTCCTTGCAGTGCCGCTAGCAGACGGCGAGCTTCTTTGGACAACAGATCTCAAGCAATTATTTGTAGGAGACGGAGTAACACTAGCGCAAAATGCATCACCTGTTGTAGGGTATAACGACGAAAATGCACAAGATGCCGCATCGTCTTTGTTAACACATTCTAATCACACAGGATTAACCTTTACTTACAACGACACTACAGGACAAGTTCTAGGTGTAGTTGATATATCTAATGAATCAATTAACGATCTTTCCGACGTAGACACCACCGGAATCGCAAACGGTGATTTGTTAGTGTATAACTCTACTTCAGGAAATTTTGAGACAGGGTCTGCAATTACTGCAACATTAACAGGAAATGTTACAGGGAATGTAGATGGCGACTTAACTGGTTCTGTGTTTTCAGACAACTCTACAAAGATAATTGACGGTATTACAGGTGAAATTTTTGGAGATGTTACAGGGAATGTAGATGGCGACTTAACTGGTTCTGTGTTTTCAGACAACTCTACAAAGATAATTGACGGTATTACAGGTGAAATTTTTGGAGATGTTACAGGGAATGTTACTGGTAATTTAACCGGTAATGTAACCGGTAATTTATTATCTTCAGACGGAACACTGGTGCTAGACAGCGGCACAGACGGGACGGATGCCGTATTTCCCGGTAACATAACGTTTAACAATCCTGTAACTATAAATGACGGGTTGGACGTATCAAATACACTCCGGTCAAATGGCTTGCTTTTGGCTGAAGCAGGTGTTGTAGGAGATTTACAGGGCAGTGTTTTCGGAGATGATTCGAGCATAATCGTTGACGGTATTACAGGTGATGTAAATGCTATAAATCTTAACACTAGTTCTATACTAGCTACTGGGAACCTGTTAAACATCTCATCTGAAGACGGATCCTCCCCGTTAGATGTAAGACTACTCGGGAACGAAGAGGCCGCGAACATATCGCTATTTAGAACTGCCAATACCGATATTGCAGGAGTTGACCAGTTTCATGCAAGAATACAAATGGGCAGGTCAGATCCTATAAATGGAGAAGTCAGACAGTCACTTATTTTTACTTCTGAATTAGGTTTATTTTTCTCGTATAATTCAGAGAATAACTTTTCCGCTAGTAACTATGCCATGTCTCTTCGCGAGAACGGACTAGGTATAGGCCCGGGTATTCCTACGGTATCAGAGGCATTAGACGTAGTAGGTAATATTGTTGCGACTGGATCAATTACCAGTTCAAGTATCACATTAGATAACAATTCTATAAGAACCATCAATACCAATGATAACTTACAACTGAGTGCTAGTGGATCTGGAACAGTTCAACTTGATGTTCCTACACAGATTACTGTTGGTTCAGCGGGTGGTGCTGACGCGGTGCCAGCAAGTCCAGATATATATTTCAAAATTAACGTTGATGGAACAGATTATGTAGTTCCAGGATTTGCAGTTTCGTAAGAAAGAGGAAGGGCTTGACCCTTCCAAACTACATATTGCCAATTAGAATCTTTGTTTTTATAATTTACAAGATACTTTTTTGATATATCAAAATTCCACTTGGACCCTTCATAATACTCAAGCCATTCCTGAAGATAATAGAGTGTTTTTGGTGTTTGTTCTCGACTCACAAAAAAATAATCAAAATCATTCTCTAATATTTTAACTTGATCCTTCAAGATCAAACACATTGCTCGCAAGTCAAAACCTATTAAATCTTTTATTCTAAGTTGTGGGTTCACTATATATCTATTACCTATTCGACAACCATTTTTAAACATATCTCTATAGATAGCAGTTGATGCATGGTATGGATGCTTGTTAAAGTAAGCTACTGTTATCAATTTAGTTTCGTCTTTAAAAATATCATCTAAAGAATAATTTGAGCTTAATTTATCGTCATTTGAATGAACTAACTTCGCTAGGTATTCAAAATCTTTGCCCACGTCACTATTTCTGGATTTAGAAGACTTTACAGTTATTCTTTTTTCTATATCGTCTCTTAAAGTAGAATATTTTGTGAGATTTCTGGATAACATTGACATTCCTGAATTTTTTCTGCTAAAATATTTCTAAATTTTTTATTGTGTAAACCTTGTATTCTAATGTTGTATCGTGTTTGGTTGCCGTTATTCTTTGTTCCGTGTAGCTTTCCTTGATTGCAGAATAATATGCTTCCTTTTTTATATGGCAATCTGATATTGTCGTGCATAGCGACTACATTTTCAGGACAGTTAAGTTCTATTAAAAAACTATTCAGCATGTTATAACAATTTTTTGTGTTCAAAAAATCATATTGATCATCTGGAATATCTCTATGCGGCGGAATCACGCCGCCTGGATCTAATTTTGCAATTTTTATATAGCTGAATGTCATATATTTTCCAATCTCATTTTTTATCCAGGACGTTGTTTGAGGCATTTTATTAGATAATAGTGTCCATCGATGTTGTTTTATATTTTTAAAACTTTCTAGGTATGCGGCTCTATTGTGATTTGGTAAAACTCCTTGAGTAAAAATATCTTTATAATCTCCTGTTGCACTGTAAAGCGACACAACTTTCCAATTTAGTTGTCCCGCAAAATGATCACCGACAACTGTCTTTTCTTTGTTTTTTATTTTTTCATATTGTTCTTGATCTCGTTCTGGTAAAAATAAAGTTTCTACATTTTTAATTTCTTCCATAATTTGATCAACAGGACAACTTTTAAATAAAGAAGTAATATCTACCCAACTTGTATTTGAAAGAAAATCAAGATATTTTGACACTAATTTTTTCCTTTAATCTGTCATTAAAAAGGTCTTCCCAGAACGTTAAACCAAACATTCCGTGTTTTCCATAGATATTGTTAAATTGTTTAAAAATTTCTTTATCAATTTTTTTAATTTTTTCGTGAGAAGGAGTTATTATCTCGTTATGGAATCCAATGTGTTTGATCTCGTCATCAATTATACCTTTGGTAATTTTTTTATATAGATCGTTCTTGCCGTTTCTTAAATAATATCTATACAAAAACAAAGCTCTCTTTTCCACCATCCAACTCAGGGCACTGAATTCTTCATCATTTGAAGGATAAAAATTCCCCAATTGTCCGTATATTGCATGTTCAATGCTAAATTTAGTATCATCATAATACTTAATATTTTGTTTGCGTAACACACTTTCGCACATAAGGGTGTGTTTACGTTCATCTTTAATCTGTTCTATCCATTCGTTATTATCTGAATCACTATAATGCTCCATCATATATTCTAATAACCATTTTTCACTTACGTAAGCAAAATTCATGTAGTAATCGTCAGATGTCATTTTAAAAAAACCTTTTCTATTATCCAGGCACTAGGATCTATTTCCCACCATTCATGCCCATGTCTATAATCTCTCGAGTTATGATGATGATAATTATGCCAACCTTCGCCTAAACTAAGCAAACTTGCCAATGGACTATTAACCGAATCATCATTCGATTCTACTACTCTATAACCTGTCCATTTATAGTGGGGGATTACACCTATAGTCGCGGCACCGTGGAAACATAAAACGGCAGGAAAGCAGAATACCCAAACTAGCAATAGCGGATCTACAACAAACCAAAATAACATTAAAGCGGCAATAATTTTAAAATAATATTTGTGTATAATTTTAATGTCTTTATCCTTTAATAAATCTGAGATTAGTTTAGGAGAAATTTTTGTTCTAGGATACAAACTTGCCCAACTTTTCAAAGCCCCAATAACTTTAGGATTTTGAATATCATTTTCTGTATCTGAATGCTTATGATGATGTCTATGTAAGGCACACCAACTTACAGGACTTCCGAAACATGCAAGAATTGAGATCCATTTCAAAAACTTATCCTTACCGGATGTAGTAGAAAAACTGCCGTGTGAAAGATATCTGTGCATAGCAATATTTGCCGAAAACAGTCCTACAAATACATATATTATTATGCCGATAATAAGATACGACCACGAATGTGTGTAAAACATTCCTGTAAGCAATACTAAATGATTAAACAAAGTTAGAAATTGTATTTTTGTAGAATTGCTGACTGAAAATCTGTAATTTTTATTCATCTCTAAGTGCTCTCGAAGTTTCTACAAAACTGTTTTTTGGTCTAATGCTTACCATTACTCTGTTTTTGTTTGTAAAGTTAAAACTTTTATGTGGTATTTGAGTATTTAAAATCACGCTTTGACTAGAATCGTATTTTTCTAGCAATACTAATTTGTCTTCATCAAATGTATATGCATTTGTTCCGCCTCCTTTTTTTAGACAAAACGAAGAATCTGCTTTATGCAAGTCTACAGGATGATATATTTCTACCTGAGAATTAGCAAAGTTTTTTATTGGTATATTAATTGCACATGTTGACCCTTCTTTTCGATCAACATGTGCAGGACTATGTTCTGTGTGGGAAAAAACTGCCACGTCATTAATCTCTAACTTTTTTATTTGCATCCATCTTGCTGTTATAGGACATTTACACAAAAAATCGTGGGCACCTGTCCAATGAAACTTAGAGTAACCATATTGTTCTTTTATTATTTTTTCGTAACTTTCACCGAAAGCTTTTATCTCTGTAAAGATGTTTTGCGGTATATTTACATATTCAAAAGCATAAAAATGACCCATGTTTAAGGCCTCTCTATAACTAAGCTGGAGTTTTTTCCGCCAAAGCCAAACGAGTTGTTTAAAACAGTATTTACAGTTTTATAAACATTGTCTGATTCAGTGTTATGGATATGAGGAACAACATTATTCTTTATAGATTCAATTGCATAAATTGTTTCAATTATGCCTGCTGCACTCAATGTATGTCCTATTTTTGATTTCGGAGCCCATATATGAGCATCTGTAATTTCTCTAATAGCGGAAAGTTCTATATCATCGCCAATCGGAGTTGAAGTTGCATGGGCACAAACACTATCGATTGTAAGTTTGCCAATAGCATTTTTCATAGCAATTTTTTGTGCTAATCCATCTGGACGAGGTTTTGTCACATCAAATGCATCAGTTGTAATTCCTATTTTATTCAGGATTGCATGAGATGTTGATTCAAACTTTTTTAGTTTTTCTTCTGATTGTAAAATTAAAACCCCGGCACCGTCTCCTAATACGAATCCGTCTCTATCGGCTGCAAATGGCTTACTAATTGTTCCTAGTGCACCAGATGCTTTATAATATGCCTGATTAATCTCTAGAGTAGCATGATCTGCTGCACCTACTATAACATAATCGTATTCTTCAGTTAATCTCATAGCGTAATCCAAAGAAATTAGTCCAGTAGCACAGCTTGCTAAAAATGATGTTGTAGGTCCCATGAATCTATAATGTGTAGCTACGTGAGAACAAGAAATATCAGTGATTCTGTTGACCATTTTTTTTGGACTAATCTTTTTCCCTGCCTTCGCATCCTGATATAACTCCCATGAAAATTCCATATCGTTTGTTACGGAAGATAGAATAACCGGAACATTAAAAGAATGTTGTAAACCAGCCATTTGTAATGCCTGTTCTACTGCATGGAATTTGAGCCTTTGAACATAAGTAAAATGTTTTGCGTTTTTAGGGTTTATATCTGGCATGACGATTTCAGAAGATATTTCTTTCGAATATTCTACTTTATCTAACATTCTAGAAAAACATTCAGAAGGGTTATTCCCCAACGAATCTATAATGCCATAGCCAACGACATGAATCATTGTGTATATCCTACCAAGTGCAAGCGATTATCTGCAGAAGCGTTCACAAATGTATGTATTTTAGTAGTATCGACAAAATAAACCGACCCGTCTGCAGGTAATCTAAAAACCTCGTCCTGTATAACGAAAAAATTTTTATCGTTGGTATAGATGGGGATATGTATCCTCGGTCCATGATCTCTGTGATAGGAATAACAAGTCCCTGATCCTCTATACAGTAATGCTGAATTATACAATCTATACTGTAAAATTAAACTGTTGACGTATGGTATGTCAAAAATAGGATGAATAAAATCGCCAAAAGTATGAGGAACATTTTTATACTCATCCCTAGACCATGCATCGGTGTGGTTAGATATTTTGCCAGATAATGTGTAAAGTGGATCTAATTTTCCTTCTACTCCTTGAATATTATAACGTTCATGCTTATGGTAATCGAGCGTTTCTATTTCTTGAATTATTTTTTGTAGATCTATTTTACCTACTATCTCGATCGACATAAACTCTCCACGCAAGTATATACCTGCTCCCAAGGGTTTCTTATGCAGAATTTGAGCATGGCACGTTCATACGGTGCAGGTTCAACTCGGTGTTTTAGATATCCGTTATGAAACAACAAGCATTCATAGGGTATATGCTGTTCCTCTATTATGATGGTAGGTGTATCTTCCATTAAGTTTATTATTATAGAAGACATATAATCTTCGTCTATATGTTCAGGAAGACTATTATTAGGAACTAAGTATGCGAATCTAGGATAGATATTCAAATTGTGTATGTTCAAATCAACCGCAACATCGTGAACAATATCATCAATCCCATACACCTTCCACCAACGCTCACCAATCCATTCTTTTTCAGACCAGTCGCCTGTATCTTTTAGTGAATCGAAAATAGAAAGATACTTATTTTTGTCAATCTGATAATCCAGATGGCACCAGTTCGTTTGTAGTTCTGTTTTTGAAAATTCTAAGTGTGTCATCTATATCTTCATCAAATAAAATTTGTAAGTTTATTCTTGTTGTGCAATTATTTATAACTGAGTGAGGCTGTTGTGAATTAAGTAAAATAGCTTCACTTGTTTTTCCCTGACGAGTTACACAAGGGGCATAATTTTCTGTCAACGGATAGATTAGCACAGTGTTTCTCCAACCATCAACATGCTCTTTAACTATTTCGTTAGGATCTAATTTCATTAACCAACATTTACGCCCAAGGAAGGTTAACTTGGGATCATAAAATTTTAGAGCGGTATATTCTCCCGACTTTGATGAGAAGTGCTGATACCAATCTTGGACTTCTAACGCAGTATCCAATAATTTTTTTTCTGTATCGGTATTTAAAAACTTTTCTATTACGTAATAAGAGTTCATGAATTATTTTTTGATCAATCTTATTATCCAAGCAGGAGGATCAAACTCCCACCACTTTTCTTGATTATTCCATGCTTTACTATTTGCATGATGATTGTTGTGCCATCCCTCACCTAGCGTTATTAAGCTCGCGATCCAGCTATTTCGGCTTTCGTCATCTATTTCATGACTCTTATAACCATGAATATGGGCAATAACAATAATAGCACTGGTGCTATGTAGAACTAGCACAGCTGGAATCGCATAAACAAATATAATATACATAGGATCAATAATTGATAACATAAAAACGTAAAGTAATATCAAATGAAAATAATATTTGTGTGTAAATTTGTAAAATTTATCCTTGCGTAGATCTTTCGATAGCTTTGGGCTAATATGAGGTATTTTCCAAAAACCAAACCAGGCTCTTGCCCATCCTAGTTGATAAGGACTGTGAACGTCATTTTCAGTCTCAGCATGACCATGATGATGTCTATGTAATGCACTCCATGCTAGAGGAGATCCAATTGTAGTAATAATTCCTATAAATGCCAACAGGTATTCAATAGGTTTATAAGTTTCAAAACTTCTATGTGATATTAATCGATGATATCCAATATTAATGCCAAAGACGCCAATAAACCAATAAATTAAGACACTTAAAACTAGCAGGCTCCAATTATCCGAAACATAGCAATAATACAAGCCCAATAATGCTAATATATGAGTTAATATCTGTAAAGTTCTTACCAGCACATTATGATTTAGAGTAAACATGATTATAATCCATTGCTATTCTATGCAGTAATCTGTCATTTATGTTTTCAAAAGGCCATCGCTTGTGTATACTTATCCACTGTTCGAATACAACCACATCATTATCTTCCCAATGATGATCGTAGATATACTTAGAATTATTTACATGTTCGTATAGATGTTTATATAGTTGGTCCCATTCATCTTTAGATATTGTATTAGTGTCAATATCAAGAATTTGAAGCATAGGAAAATACAATCCTGTCTTTCCCTCTATGTTTGTGTGTATTAATTTTATAGGATTATTTCTGTCGACAAATTCATTAAAAAAATCAGTCCCACTAAACTTTCCTCTTTCAAACCCACAATAAACCCTTATGCTTTCTAATCTTTGTTTTACATCGTCATCTAAATCATTATAGGCTAGAATCATATTGATCCAACTAGTCACAGAACCTATTGAACCTGCTTTAGAATAAAGATAGGTATACGGGAGTCTTTCTGGATTAGCAGGCTGATGTGTATGCCAGTCTAAAACTTCTTTATGTCCGAATAGACCTTCCTCTCCGGTATCTGGACGCTTTCCTGTAACATATATTATTCCTTCTGGGCTGCTAACTCTGGTAGCTTGTTCGTTGTAACCATATACGATTTGAACATCACCCATTGTTCCGCAAAACTTAACTTCGTCTGATTCTTCTAGATCTTGATTCTTAAAAGTTACAACCAAATGGCGATTAATTAATTTTGCAACTTCTTTGACTTGAGATTGTGTTAATGATTTTATATCTTCATCGATATTTAAAACCCAACCATTTTCGTGTAAATTAGTTTTCATTTAAAGTTAATCCTATAATAGTTCGATGTCCGCAAAATATTTCACAATCAACCTCTTGTTCTATAAATTTAAAATTTTCTCTATAAAAATCTAAATCGTTATATATAGAAAAATATTCAATTCTATCATCATGATAGCGTTGTGTTTCATGCGGTTCTTGAATAACAACAAATTTTGGTTTAAATTTGTTACAGTATTTTGTAAAAAAATCTCTATGATTGGCACCTTTATATATAAGGGCACCGCTAAAAATTATACAGTCAAAACTACCGTTAATTTTTTCTATATCATCCCAGTCTCCTACAACAAAATTTTTTTTAGGATAAAGTAACTTAGCATGTTCTATGCTATCTACGCTAGAATCAAAGCCTAAATATTCATAATCATAATTGGACAAAAATTTGTTTATTACTCCGGTCCTGCAGCCTACATCTAAAATAGATTTTGCTCTGAACGTTAAAATCATTTCGGCCTGGGTTGAAAATATCGGACTTGCTTCAGGTGTATCTAGGTAGTCGAAATCTTCTTTTTTGTAATTTTTTTTAAATGGTGATAACTTTCTTCCGAGCTCTTCAACTAAACCTTCCGGGATATTAGGCCAGGGAATATTTTGCATGATTTGCCTCTAAATAAATAGTTCTATGTCAAAGAATATTTATAGTATAGATCACACGTTGTTTTATAATGTGGTTCCTGCACTCACAGATGTTTTTCATATTTTGGAAGAAGAAACCAAAATAGAAAGCGAATACGTAACAGAAATAAATTCGTGCGGTTATTGGGTGGATTTAAAATTTTATTCTGAACTCGGATATACAGCATTGGACGAGTTATACGACGCCGTTCCGTGGCTCCATAATAAAATAAAATACTTCTTAACAGATCCAACAATGCCGATCGAAACTAATGAAAAAGAAAAAAGAAACGATGATGATTTCGATTATTTACAATCTCCTGTGATGGATAGATTTAGTGTTCATATGCACAGAGTTTCTGATAAGTTCGGATACAAATCAATGCAGAGGCAAAACTCAAATGCCACTATAAACTTCCCACTAATAAATTGTGATGAAAGAAGTGTAACAAGTTGGTATAAACTACTAGAAGGAGAGCCTTTTGAAAACGGCTTCATATCTCGTGTCGAAGACTGTGAATTTGAACTGTTAGAAACAACATCTCTGCACACAGGACAGCCAAATATTTTAAGGACTGATCGATGGCATGATATAATTAACCACACAGGAAAGAAAAGGGTAATTGCTAATTGGGATTTTTGGCACTATGTTCTATGGGATGATATTCCTGACATTATCGAACCATACACCAAGGACGGCAATTTATAATGTTTTTGAAGTCAGTTAATATTTTACAACAAGAAATCGATCAATTAGCAAACAAAACCACTATTTGGGTGCAACAAAATTTTCCTAATAGGACGTCAGACTTTACAAAATGTTCAAGAGATCTGTCTTATATTTTGAAATCTATTGCACAGTGTTTACAAGATAATTCTGTAAAACCTATAGAGCAACTAGCAAGAATGTTTTTTTGCAACGGTGTTTTACAACTAAGATCTTTACACGTTGAATTTCAAACCTACGATTACCTGTTGTCTGAACTTAAAATTATTCTGCCCAAAGAAGAGCCGGAAGCGTATGGTTTCTGTATAACAATACTAGAGACTCTTAAGGTTAACTTAAAAGTTGGAAATGTTGTCAATAATGACAATGCTCCTAGAAACACAAAAGATTACGAAACTAGAATAAAACATATCTTATACGGTTGGGATGAAGAAATCGAAATCATGCGCGGAATGCAGCAATGTCAGCGTAACTGGGATTATTCTAAATCAATCCCAGATGCGGCAGTAGACTACTTATTATGGATTGCGCGAAATGCACCTTCTAAACAACATGAAGCATATTATGATGTGCATTGGAGCACTGATAGAGACACGATAGAATATCTCTACCAATTCAGCTGGGGGAGCACCCACCGCAAGAATCCTCCAGCTATGTGGCGCAACAGTCAAATGAATGCAAATCTATACATGATATTCGTTTGTAAAGTTCCTGATACTATGTATAACTGCAACAACGACGGAACTTTACAAAATCCTTGGGGTGAAAGTCGTTGGGAAAATGCAATTGTCAGTGCAGGTATGGCAATGGCCCTCGTAATGAGAGCGGCACATAAAATGGGGCTTAAAACTGGTCCCAACAAAATAAAAGATCTTGGGCCGGATTACAATAGAGAATGGGAGAAACGATTAGGAATAGTTGACGATATTCGATCAGGAAACAAAAGATTTTTTTATGGGTTAGGCATAGGATTTCCTAATCAGGACCGTCCAAGATGGGAAAGCGACGATCCGTTTTTAGCGATAGGAGCAAGTAATGGATCACATTGCTCCGTAAAATATAACGAGCCAGATTGGGATTCGTTAACAAAACCAAAAAAGGATGGGTCTCCTGGTTACGAAAAGCGCAAAATTGATATAGTTGATATAAGAGAACACGCAGGAGAAGTGTTAACAGATCCATACGGCAATAAACAACTTATACCAGATTGCCATGAAATTAAAATCAACACTGTTTACAACAGAGATATCAAAGCAATAGAAATACCTAATAACAATGATTAACATAGTTGTAACAAGCAAACCTGTAGATGGGTTATTCTATTATAGCTACGAATACTGCGATCTACTAAATCGAACAGGCATCCGTGCTCAAGTTGTCGTTATATGTCATCGAAAATATTCTGTTCTAGATTATATTGACGTTATAGCTAACAAATACGTTCACTGCAAAAATCTAATGTTTAACAATATCGAACCCGGACAGGATGACATTACCATGGTTATGGGACGAAGCATGATAACACTGAGTTATCAAGACTTTGATAGTTATAGAAAAGAACAGCAACTGAGTTTGAGAAAACTATTTGCAGGAAAAGTTATCAGTGTGTATTCAGAAAATCATCCTGCAAAATATCCTCTTGCTATAGACTTTTATAAACCCAGACAAGTTGTAGATCTATGCGACACGGAAGTTTATCCCAATGGCGTTGGTGAGCATTTTGAAAAACGCATTAACTTTGATATATACAAACCTTATGTAGACGATCAAAAATTCAAATATCTGTTCTTCGGCACAAATGAAAAATACTATTCTGCCGCCGTAAATCTTTTACACAAGTATACTGATTATGGTATCTTGACATATCATGCGGATTATGTTAATATGCAATATCATAATGTGTTTGTGCCTGTATCTAACGTTATAGGACTGTTTGATACTTATGTGTATACCAAAACCACATTCGATCCTGCACCTAGAATAGTTCAGGAGTGCAAATACTACGGTAAGAATATGATATACGAAAGAGACAAAAACATAGTAGATGGCGGAAGTGTATATTGGGTCAGAGATGTCGAAAAGTCAGACATAACCCCTATTGTAAATGCCTATAACGGCTTGCAAATATAGACAGTTTTATAGCATGAAAAAAACACATCAGCATAGATTACGATATAACAAGGAAACAAATACATTTTTTAAAAACTATCCCAGCGGATCATGGGACATTGATAAATGGTGGAACATTTACCAGGAATATCAGCGGTATGATTCTAGGGTCGTGCAGGTTCTAAACATTGATAAAAGAAATAACCTTATCGAAATGGAATATGTGGATGGCTTGAACTGTGAAAAACAGCTCTATAATTTAGATTTCAACACTAAGAAGAAAATTTTGATAGAGGTCATGGATATTTTTGCAAACTTTTTCAAGTTTCGCAGTGCGAAAATTTCAAATGGAGAAATATTTTTTCATAAAGATTTTAAAACAGACAATATATACTATACCGAGCACGGCGTTAAATTACTTGACCCTGATTCCTTCAGTGCAGTTCCGTTGGATAGAATGAACAATTTGCTCTATTTTGGAAGATATACTGAAACACTTTACGATATTAAAGAAAAGTTAAGCTATGCAGAATTAGACCCGATGCAGGTAGAAACATTCGGAAGAGGCTACGGACCAGTGAGGAAATTTTGAACATCCCAAACTTTCACAAACAGAAGGGTATCAATATAGATATCGGTGTTAGATGCCCACTAGAGTGTAGCGCATGCATGAGACAGAAGTATCGCAAAAAAGGAACTCCGATCCCCGGCAAAGACATGACCATCGAACAGTTTGATAAAATTAGTGATTTTTTTGTAGGCAAATATATTAGTTTTTGTGGAACCTGGAGTGACCCTATTTTTAATCCTGACTTTATTAAAATGCTAAGATTGTGTAAGGAAAAAAATATTGCAATGGATGTTTCAAATGCGGCTTCTCAGAAACCCAAAGAATGGTTTATTGAAGCCTTCAATGCAAACCTTGATGCCAAATGGATATTCGGAATAGACGGACTGCCGGAACAGAGCCATTTATACAGAAAGAATCAAGACGGCGTGAAACTTTATGATATAATGCTGACTGCAAAATCTATGGGGATTCCTGCAGTATGGCAATATATTGTGTTTCCCTATAATAGAAAAAGTATCAATAAAGCCGCAGAATTGGCTGAGAAAAATGGCATAAAACTATTACTCATTTATTCCAACAGGTAAACTTACATGTTAAAACCGAAATGCATACATGCACGCAAAGAATTTGGATACTCTACCACCGGTCATCTAACGCCATGTTGTTGGACAAATCCTCCAACCACAGAGCCGTATCTTAAAGATTTATTCCTCGACGAAATTCACATAGATAATGTTGATAGCATTGAGGATATTATCACATCAGAACCATGGACGAAGTTCTATGACATATTAGAAAATCATCCTGAGAAAGCTCCATCTGTATGTAGAGAGTATTGTTCAGTTAAGTTAGATATGGATATCGAAGGCACTAAAAAATTGATCGGTTCGTCAAAAGATATGTTACAAAATACAAAAACAAAGACAAATACACATGCTAAAAAAATCAAGAACAAGAGGAAAAGAAAGTGATAATTCCTTATGATGGCTGGGATAGAGAATACGAAGAAAACATGTCCGCATACATGGAGTTGTTTCATAACTTTATGTGCGGAACAAACTACGAAAACAATGAAGAGTTTGAACAGAAGTTTGCAGAACGAATAGGTCGCAAACACTGCGTCAGTGTTGCCAGTGCTACAGACGCACTGCACTTTGCACTATTGGCATACGGTATAGGACCAGGCGACGAAGTCTTAGTAACAGACTTCTCATGGATTAGTAGTTCCGCATGTGTAAGCATGGTGGGTGCAACTCCCGTGTTTTGCGATATTGATCTAGACAGTTATCATATGAGTTTAGATAGCATCAAACGAATGTATAGCGATAAAGTAAAAGCCATTGTGTATCCA
>Ga0102945_1000315_pt1 | contig 14953 bp, 14 predicted proteins | sample SalPonred_H2O_MG_FD_78207 | JGI IMG/M metagenome (GOLD analysis project Ga0102945, IMG submission 78207) | Salt pond water microbial communities from South San Francisco under conditions of wetland restoration - Salt Pond MetaG R2_restored_H2O_MG ...
AGCCCGGCATCCACCCGCCCTTGCGTCTTCCATCGGTGCAGTGTTTGTTCTGGGACACCCGTCTCAGCCACCAGACTCAAGACACTTTCGCCGGCGAGCATGCGATCAACGAGGGCCTGCCGAAAAGCAGTTGGATACTGACGAGGCATAACGATCCCCTTTCGGTTCAGCCAGCCTTCCCTAACGTGAGAAGTGGCCAAATCCAGGGGGTCAGATCAACTGGACCGAAAAATTGGGGTCATGCCACCGGTTCTCGGTGTTCAGCAGAAAGCACCGGGGCAAGAACACCCGATCCGGACCACCGGCACACGAGGACCACGTGGGCCGCAACTTCACCGCCAGCGCCTGCAACGAGTTGTGGTTGGCCGACATGACCGAACATCGCACGATGTACGGGTAGCTTTACCTTTGCGCGATTAAGGATGCCGTCTCCAACTAGATCGTCGGGTATTCCAGCGACACACGGATGAAATCCCGCATCACCGTCAAAGCGCTCAACAACGCGGTCGCCAGACGCGAGGACCTTGCCGGATGCATCGTGCATACCGACAGGGGATGGCAATTTCGCCGCCGCAAACACATCCGTGGAGTCAGCCGCCACGGCATGGTCGGATCAATGGGACGCGTCGGAACTGCTGGCAATTACGCCGCCATGCAATCCTTCTTTGCGCTGTTGCAAAACAACGTCCTTGACCGGAAAACTGGACCACCCGCGAGGAACTAGGTATCGCGATCGTCAACTGGATCAAGCGCACCTACCACCACCGCCGCAGGTAAAACGCCCTCGGCAGATTGACCCCCATGCAATTCGAGACCAAGGTGACCACACCAGCCACTCAGGCTGCATAACTCAACATGTCACCTAACCGTGCAGCCGTCCCAACCGAGTCAATGCACACGCTAAGTTTCCGATGAACTCAATGCGCTGGCTAAAACAGCAATTATGCGCGTGACCATGTCATCTGACAGGTATTCATGAGCTGGCAATGTGAGTAACCGCGCGGCCTGGTACTCCGCAACGGGAAAAGAACCCGTTGAGTAACCCATAGTCAGGCCTGGTTCTTGCAGATGGAGGGGAATAGGGTAATGAATCTTGGCTTCTACTCCATTAGCTATGAGATAATTCAGGAGACTATCGCGCTGTTCCGCCAAAACCATGTATAGCGAGACGGTCTCTGGGTTTTGGGCTTCTCGCCGCGGGACTGTGACGGCGGGACCAAGGCCTCCTAGTGCCTCGTCAAGCGTTAGTTGGATTTCGCGACGCCGGGCAAGGCGCTCGTCGAGCGTTCGCAGCATTGTCGAAGCCACCACAGCCTGCAGTGGCTGGAGGCGATAGTTGACTCCCCAGAACTCAATGTGATCGCGGTCGATCATCCCGTGGTTGCGGTACTTCAGCATCCAGTCGTACAGATCGTCGTCATCGGTGACGACCATTCCACCGTCTCCCATGACATTTAGTGTCTTGAGAGGGTGCATGCTGAAGGCTCCTAATTTGCCATAGGTACCAGGGTGGCGATTTCCCCAGAGCCCCCCAATGGCCATGCAGGCATCCTCAAGAAAGTCCAGATTGCTCTCTTCAGCCAATGCTGTGATGGCGTCCATATCTGGTGACGCTCCAGCCCAATGAACAGGAAGGAGCAACTTTGTGCGTTCCGTAATTCGGGCTGCCATGTCAGTCACGTCCGCCTGATACCGATCATCGACGTCACAGAAAACAGGGGTAGCGCCCACCGCCACCACAGCGCCCGTTGTCGCATAGAAAGAATTGCAAGGGGTAATTACTTCATCACCAGGGCCGATCCCCAGAGCCTTGAGCGAAAGGATGAGTGCATCGGTACCATTGTTTGTGGCAACGCAGTGCCGTGAACCCACATACTCGGCAAACTCGCGTTCGAATTCCTCCATGAAGGACCCAAGCGTGAATTCGCTGCTCTTGATAAGTTGGTCCCAACCGGCAGCTATTTCACTGTAATCGGCAAACTGCATAGGCAAGTAGTTGTAGGGCACATGCACGATTGTCAGCCACCTAACGGGGTCCCGTAGAACGCTCTGATCTGATTCGCCACGATATCTTGTTGATCATCCGTCATTCCTGGGAAGATCGGGAGACTCAGGATTCGGTCACTGAGGGCCTCCGCGACTGGAAAACTTCCCGGAACATATCCGAGGTCCCTCGCCGCTGGCTGCAAGTGGAGTGGCACCGCGTAGTGGACAACCGCTTCAACGCCATTCGCACGCAGGTGCGTCTGCAATTCGTCGCGCCTGTCGGCCTGAATCATGTACGTCTGGTACGTGTGGAATTCCCCGCAGCGCTCGACCGGCACTTTCACCATTCCACCCAGGAGTTCGTGGTAACGATGCGCAAGACGGCGCCGCTCAGCGATCCGCGCGTCGAGGTCGGCCAGTTGGATTCGCAGCAGCGCAGCCTGCACCTCGTCGAGTCGACAGTTAAAGGACCACGTGGCGCAGGTTCCCCGGTCCATCAGACCATGATTCTTGCGCAGGGCAACGTCGTGAACGACTTGTTCGTCCTGGGAGGTAACGATGCCCGCGTCGCCGAAAGCGTGCAGGCTCTTCAGTGGGTGAAGCGAAAAAGATGCTGCCTGCCCCCAGGATCCGACGCGCCGTCCCTGGAATGTTGAGCCCACTGCTTGGGCAGCATCCTCAAGGATCGCCAGATCGTGTCGGTCTGCTATCTCCTGGATGCGCACCATGTCGACCGGGCGACCGGTGAGATGAACCGGCATGAGCGCACGGGTGCGTCCCGTGACAGAAGCCTCAATGGCATCGGGGTTCAGATTCGCATCTTCTGTAACGTCAGCGAAGACCACGGTTGCTCCGACGAGAGCGATGGCTGCAGCCGACGCGAAGAAGGAGTTCGGCGCGGTTATGACTTCATCGCCAGGTCCAATGCCCAGAGAGCGCAGGACGAGGTGTAGCGAGCAGGTTCCATTCGCGACGCCGGTAGCAAAGGGGGCTCCGACGTAGTCGGCGAACTCACGCTCGAACCCAGAAACGTTTGGTCCCTGTATGTATTGCCCTGAGTCGAGTACCCCATCGAACGCGGCACGGAGATCTTCGCGAACTCCAGCGTTCTGGGCACGGAAGTCCGTGTAAGGAACCGCAAAATCGCTCATCCTGCGCTCACCATAAGGCGAAGCATTGCAGCTATCCCGATCTCAGGCGTCGTCGGAATGTGGTCAGGAAAGCGCCGGATCAAGCCAGAGACGTCAAAACTTCGAAACGTTGGGTTCGCCTCTGAGCCAACTGATGCCACGGTCGCACCGGAGGGCGCGACCGAACTAACGAGTTCAGCAACCTGGGCAAAGGTGCGCATCTGACCGCTAGCGACGTTGATTACGCCTCTCTCGGCTTGCGTGATTGAGCGAACGATCACGTCGGCGACGTCACTTATGGCGACGTGATCGCGGCCAGCTTCTCCACTTCCGAAGACGGCAATTTGACCATCGCCCAAAGCTTGCCGTGCGAATCGGTTGGGCCCGTAACTGTTGTGGGTATCGCCCATGCCGTAGACGGGGGCGGGTCGCACGATGGTGAACACGTCAGTCTGGATCGCCGCGCAGGCCAACTCCCTACCCAAACTCATCACTCCATGAAAGGAATCCGGTGTGCAAACCGACTCCTCGGTCACAACTCCACTTGTGCTGCCATAGACCGCATCAGAACTCACGATCACCAACTGCCCCAGCTCCAGGCCTTCGGCTGCTTTGACGAGACTGTTTGTCATGGTCAAATTCGCCGCGGCCTCAGCGGCATCTCTCGCGGGAGCAATAGCCGCCGAGTGCACGACCGTGTCTCCTGCCCGCAAGAATGACGTGAGGATACCGATCGACTCCGGCGCCATGAGGTCCAAGTCACGAGACGAGAGTCCGACTACTTCAAGTCCCCTTGCTTCGGCTTCGGACACAACATGAGATCCGATGAAGCCGGACGCCCCTAGGACGACAACTCGCTTGCTATTCACCGGAAACTCCCAATTGCACGAGGCGCGAAAGGCTGAATTTAACCCACGACCGCTCAACTTGACGGTACGGATCCACCACAATCGGACCCAGTTCGGAACCAAGACTCCTTTGAAGGAAGGGGGAGTATTCCGGCCACGGGGTCGTCACAACCACGACGTCACACTCGGTAAGAACCTGCTCGACCGAATCCGTAATGGCAGCACGACTGCCGGCAGGGCGGGTGGTCAATCGAGCTTGTGGGTCATGAACGAGCATGTCTATGGCCGGCTCCAGAGCCTCGACAAGCGCACGCCCCGCGCCGCCGCGCGTTGATATGGTCCCCGGCTTGTAAGCAAGACCGAGAACCCCAAGCCGCTTCACAGATCCCTCTTGGCGAAGCCGCGTCAGAACTCGCATGGTCCAATCGCGCATGTGATCAGAGTGCTCCAAGAGAGCGCGAGAGAAACTGGCGCTCACACCTCGGGCCTCCGCCATAGCTTGAATGCCTAAGAGGTCACGCGCTAGATTGGCACCTCCGATTCCAAGCCCGGGCGAGATATACGACTGCTGACCTAGTCGGCTATCTTCACGGAGTGCTGGCTCGATGTCTCGCCAGTCCGCACCGACCCTTTCGGCTAATTCCGCGAGCGAGTTCGCCGCAGTGATACTGGCTGCCAACACGACGTTTGCCGAGAGTTTTGTTAGTTCGGCCGATTCATAGGACATTACGTGCACTGGACATCCTGCTAGTGCGAGGAAATCACGCAGTCCGGCAGGCAATGGATCCTCCGGCTGAGAGCTCCCGATGATGTACCGCTCGGGGAATTGAGCACGCTCAATTCCCCGTCCAAAGATGAGCGTCTCCATGAAGTAGTACAGCTCAGGATGCATATCGCGGTGCGCGCGGGTGAAGCCCGGGCGCACCTGGCTGGCAATCACGATGGGCGTGCTCTGAGGGACTGAAGCCGTGATGATCCGCAACAGTTCACTTACCTCAGAGTCATCATTTTCACCTGTTTCCTCGAGCATCGTGTCAACCGCGACAAGCACAATGTCACAATCCTGTAGCGCCCGTGTATCGCCGGTGACGACATATCTGTCACCCACTCGATCAAGGAAGTCAATGACCCCTGGCTCAGCCGGGTCGAACTGAGCGGCTTTGATTTCGGCCACGCGTTGAGGATTCGTGTCGAAGGCAATAACGTCGGTGCCCCACCGATGGGCAGCTACGGACAGGCACACACCCAAGTGGGTCAGTCCGACAATGCCAACTCTCACGCATCTTCCAATCGATTGGACACGCCGGTGAGGATTCGTGCGATCTCGCGGCTTGTTTCGAGATTGCCTGGGCTCCCAGCGGATATCAGGGCCAGGAAGTGAGCGAACTCTGCAGCCCAAGTTGGATCAGCCTGCGCCAAAGTGTGCGTTCGCTCGTTTGGGCGCCCGCTTGGACGTACCCGATCCCGGACCGTCAGAGACGTTGGGCCCCATTTACACAGGCTGGAAATATGCAAACTACCTTCGCTGCCCCTGATGTCGCACCTGAAGTCGTTTCGCCAACTGAGCATCGTCGTCTCAAGGTACGCTACTGGACTCCCAGATAGGCGCATGGTTGCATGGTCATAGGCTCGATTCTCCACAGTTCGCGCATCGACGTAGTCGACTTCACGCCCTGATAGACCCCACCAAAAGTCGACCATGTCGAGAAGATGTGACCCGAGGTCAGCGATCACACCGAGGCCCGCGTCGCGCCAAGGGCTCGCTCGTACAAGGGCGGCTGTCCCGTTTCCGTAACTGAGCGAGACTGTGTAGATCTCTCCGATTTCCCCGGAGTCAAGCACGTGCTTTGCTGTGACGATGTGAGGTTCGAACCGATGATTGTAGGCAACATACACCGTCGCCCCAGCCTCCCGTGCACGCGAAGAGAGGTCCGCGTATTGCTGTGGGGTTACGTTGAACGGTTTCTCAACGAGGACGTGTTTACCGTGACTGACAGCGAAGTCAATCAGTTCCGCCTTCGCGTCGTCGGGCACGCACAACAAGACTGCTTCGTAAGCTTCAAGGGGAACGTCAGCAAGGTTACGAAAATCGACTCCCTCGCCTACCGGATCCACAGTGATTGATGGATGTGCACCCATCACAGCACGTCGCTTAACACCCTGGATTCCCATACCAACAACGACACAAGAAGTCATTAGAAATCAGACGCCTTCTCGAGTTCGTTTAGTCTGCGAAAAACGAGATCGGGTGTCACAGGAATGTTGCCTTCGAATTCACACTCCAAGCCAGCGGCGATCGTGCCAACAATCGAAGCGATGACCTCATTGCCAGTAGCCACCTGACTTAGCGTGGCGTAGGCCAGCAGAGCATCCCCCGAGCCAACAGGATCAACTACTGCATCGCGCGCAAGGGAATCTACCGAAAAGAATGAACGCCTATCCTCATCCACGATCGAAGCTCGGAACGTCATCATGCCGCGTGCACCCAACTTCAGCATGAGAATTCGACAGCGGGCCAGGTCGAAGAGCGCTGAACCAAGTGGCCTAATGACCGAGTCTTGATCTCCGAGTGCGAACCGCACCTCTTCCTCATTGGGTGTGATCATGTCGCAGCCCGCGAAGTCAAGGATATTGCCCCAGCGACTCGCTACTTGGCTATCAGCCACTGTGAAAACTCCCTCCGGCGCAGCATCAAGAAAGGTTGGAATCGTGGACTTGTTGAAGATGCCGTGCCGAAAGTCTGAAAACACCACGGCGTCGGCACCGCTATCACGAAGATCTGCGGCCATCTCAATCAAGAGTTCGCGGTCAATTGACTTATTTTCCACGGTGTCAAGACGGAGCATGCGATATCCATCGGCCAGCACAGCATTCTTGTGGGTGGTAGGACGATCCCCAACCGACCTTACTTTGCAGTTCACGCCGGAGACCGTCAAGTCTTCGACAGCAAATCGACCGAGTCCGTCGGTTCCAACCATGGAGATGAGCGTCACCTGCGCCCCGGTTGCCGCCATGTGTTTCGCGACGATGCCCGCTCCACCGACAAAGCGCTCATGATCATCTACCCGCACAGACGGGGTTGGCGTTTTGCGATAGCCACCGATGACGGTAGCGGTTGTGAGGCTGTCGATGATGATGTCACCAACGATGGTAACCGCCAGTCGATGTAGGCCAGACAGCGCGGCTCGCAGGTCAGCGAAACTGACGCCTTCAACTTGCATGAGTGTGAGCAACTTCTCCAGCCCGATCTTGGGCGGGTCATTCTCAATAACTGCGCTCGAGGACAGTACAAAATCTCCCGGGGAGAACATCATGCGACCCCCGTAGCCTTCAACTGTCTTCTTTTCCATCACAGTCTGAGGAGGCAAGGACTCGCTGTATTCGAAGCCCTTGACGAAGATGTCCGGCTCTATACGCGAGATCAGACCGAGCGGTTCAGGTTCAACATCGATGACGACGAAATCAACGAGCTCGAGGGCAGCGAGGTTGAGCGCCCGCAACTCCTCTGGCACATAGGGGCGCATGTTTGCCTTCGTGACGTGCGCGTCTGCTGTCAGGGAAACCACTAGTCGATCGCCGCGGGACTTGGCAAAAGCCAAGTGGCGGAGGTGACCAGGGTGCACCAGGTCGAAAGTTCCATGACACATGACCACGACTTCGGTTCGCGGGCGGGCACCAACCTGCTGCGCCAATTCTTCGCTGCTAACAATTTTGGCCACTACCTCGTCGGAAAAACCTAGGTGACGCCGGCCATCTGGTGTGTCAGCCGTCATTACCGGCCATCCTCTGAACTGGAGAGCATGTCAAACCAAGAGGCCGTCGCAGACGCAATGGACGCCTCATCCCACAGCGGCGCCTCGGCCCAATACTCAATGTCTGCTAGTACCCGAGCCACTCCCTCTTCGAATGAAATCTGCGGCACCCACTGAAGATCACGCTGAATGGCGGCTGTGTCGGCCCAGGTTACGTCAGGCTCGCCAGGTCGCTTGGGGAGGTTCACCACAGGTCCGCCCAACAACTCGACGAGACGATTTATGGTCTGTGGATTGCTGCATCCGAGATTCCAAACACGGCCGGCCAAGTCACTCTCAGCGGCCCGAACGAATGCCTCAGCCACATCCGTGACATAAACGAAGTCACGGCCCTGGCTTCCATCACCAACAACCGTGAAGGGAGCATTCGCTAGCTTCTGTTTGAGAAAAACTCCGAAGACGGCACCATAAGCACCAGAGGTGCGGGATCGCGTACCGTAAGCATTGAATATCCTGATCGAATTGACCGACAAGCCGTATACGTGCATCCAGTGGAAGGCCGCCTGCTCCCCTAGATGCTTTGATAACGCGTAGGGGTATTCGGTAACGATCGGCGCTTGTTCGGAAGTCGGCGTTGGCGGTTTCGCGCCGTAGCAGGACGAAGAGGCTGCGTAGACAAGACGGCGCACACCCGCTGCCCTGCTTGCCTCAAGTACTCGCACTGTTCCAATAACGTTGGTAGTCATGTAGTCCATAGGGCGCTCCACCGACGGGACGATGTCACCTATACCCGCGAAGTGCAGCACGAGTTCGGCTCCGGTGAAGACAGCGGAATCTGGTTCAAGTGCACAGATGTCTTGCTCGTGCAGTGTCACGTTGCCGCCTGCAAGTGCAACCTCAAGGTTAGCGAGCCGACCCCCACTCAGGTCGTCTATCACTCGCACCGAGTATCCGCGGGCGACTAGACAGTCCACGGCGTGGCTTCCGATGAAGCCAGCACCACCCGTGACAACAGCTACGCGGCCACTCAACGGACTTCGAGTTCCTTCATCCGACGAACGTTGAAATAGTGCGTGTCGTCAAAGGAGTTCGGCAAGAGGCCAGCAGAAAAGGCTTCACAAAGATCCGAGACTGCGTCTGCGACCGAGAAGCTCGGTCGAAATCCAAGAATTCGAGTTATCTTCTTGGAATTGACGTGGTAGGAGCGCTGGTCGTTGCTGGGAGTCGTTTCAATGCTTATCTCGGCGAAATCCGGGCGATAGCGGGGCACAATCTCGGCAACCACGTCGGCGATCTGAGCAATTGACATGTTTTGAAAGCCACAGTTGAAGATCTCACCCTGCACGAGGTTGTCGTCGGCTGCCAGGATGACTCGGTAGGCCTCAACCATGTCTCGCACATGTAGGTTGGGGCGCATCTGTGCTCCACCAAAAACCTTGATGACCCCGTTGTGGAAGCCATGATTGGTCAAAATATTGACGGACAGGTCAAGACGCTGACGTGGTGCATAGCCGCACAAAGTTGCCGGGCGAATAACGACACCTATGAAATCATCCGAAACTTCATCTAGCAGCATCGGCTCTGTCTCGCCCTTGTACTGGTTATAGAGAGTCAAGGGAACAAGCGGATGGTCCTCAGTCACATCCGGACTTTCTGATACACCGTAGACCGAACTAGAAGAAGCATGGATGAAGCGGCGGACTCCCGATTCCTTGGACGCCAACACCATTGGTCTAAATGCGTGCAGATTAACTGAAGTTGACAGATCCTCATCCAGTTCAAAACTAGCATCATTAGAAATGCAGGCGAGATTGATGACGGTGTCGTGGCCCACTACCGACTCTCGGAAAAGCGATGAATCTCGAATGTCGCCCTGCACAACAGAAAGCCGAGGATTCTCGGTCGGCAAGAAGTCCTTGCCGTACCAAAGCGTGTCGTACACCGTGACTCGGTGCCCATCGGCTAGCAATGCAGGTACCAGCAGGCTCCCAACATACCCAGCCCCACCAGTGATGAGGATGTTGTTCGACTTCATTCTGCTCCTTAACTCGCCGTGGACTGGCTTCTCAAGCGATCTCTAGACCTGCCGAGAGTGCATCGTCATAAAACATACGCACCGTCTCGAGCGAGAACTGATGCAGATCCCTGCCCAGCAAGTCCAATTTACGCAACAAGTCCGGTGTGACGGTGATGATGTGGCACCCAATCTCGGATGCCTGCACGATGTTGAGCACCTCGCGCGGACTCGCCCACAGAAGTTCCGCCTTCGGGATACCGGCCAGTTCGTCCAGATACCGGCGCATGACGGGTACAGGATCGATGCCGGAATCGGCGATACGCCCTGCAAAAACGGAAACGATGATGCGGTCATCTGGCCGGAGGATCCCGATGAGGCTCGACACCTGAGCGTCGGTCAAGATTGCCGTAACGTTGACGCCGATGCCTGCGTCGAGCAATGACCGGACCACCGGCAAGCATGACTCACCGGAAGTGGTGGATATAGGAATTTTGACCACAACGTTGGTCCCCCAGGAGCCGAGTATGCGTCCCTGGGTCTCCATTGTTTCCAGGTCATCGGCAACTACCTCAAGAGACAGTGGTTTGCCAGCCGCAGCTTCTATAGCTTCCTCAGCGAAGGCCTTGTAGTCCGTAACGCCACCCTTGCGCATCAGTGTCGGATTTGTTGTGAATCCAGACACCCATCCCTCGGAGGCATAGCCCCGAATCTCAGCGACTGTAGACGCATCGGTGAAGACCTTTATGGGCGGAATCCTGCTCAAACCGCGTCTCCCAATTTCACCACCCAGAGAGGATAGCGTCCGTCGCTGTTGCCAGTGAATCACTCACGAAATCAGCCCCCAGACCTGACTCAGCTCGCCAGCCCCTGTCAATGAAAACTGTCCGACACCCGGCAGCGTGGCCCGCAGCCACGTCCGAGTCTCTATCGCCGACCATCCAACTCGCCGCATAGTCGACCGGGCCGAGACCGTCATTCGCTAGCAGCAGTCCGGGGCGTGGCTTGCGGCAATCGCAGGCCGCGCTGTGATCATGTGGGCAGACTCGGATTCGATCAAGTGGTAACTCGTCAAGAAGTCTGGCGTGCATGCGTGCAAGTTCGCGCGGATCCAAAAGGCCAAGTGCAACATCCGGCTGATTCGTTACAACTACCAAGTAGTAGCCCGCTTGCTTGAGGCGACCCAGTGCAACTGCAACATCCGGGTAGGTGCGTAGATCGGATACTCGGCGAACCGCGTAACCCTTGCCGTCGCGAACCTCCGGGACTACCAATACTCCGTCCCGATCAAGAAAAACAACCCGCCGGGGGGCGGTCACTGGCGCTCCAGACTCTCCCAATGTGCGGATGACACCGCTAGATCGGGATGAGTGACCAAGCCGTGCCAGATAACAGCCTGAAAGCCCTCAGCGAGGGGCGTCACGAGTCCGGCATCCACCGGAGGCACCACCACGACGGCAGTGCCCACGCGAGCAGCGTGGCCACCATCACGACCAACTATGCCCAATACCGGAGCACCCACCTTGACCGCGTAATCCATGGCGGTTACCAGCTCCGTGCTTACCCCACGCTCGGGATCGCCACCACCGACCGATAAGACAAAGACAGCGTCATCCTCGCGCAGACGGCTCGAGCGCAACCAGCCAACCATGGCTGCTCCCCAACCATCGTCGTTGATGCGAGCCGTCAGTTCCGAGACATTGTCTGTAGGCGCGTAGGCCTCAATGCCTGCAAGTTTGCGCACGTCATTGGTCATATGACCCGCATTTCCTGCACTGCCACCCAATCCAAGGATGAACAAGCGTCCGCCGCGAGCGCGCAAAGCCACCATTTCGGTCACTAATTCCTCCACAGCCGACCAGTCGATCGCCTGCGCAGTGCTAACGACGGCATCAACGTACGTATCTTCAAAAAAATCCATGGTTACCTTTTCTCGCGTTCGGTCTGCTCCACCAGCCTGAGTATCTCGTGTCTGGCGCGTTGGGCCACGCACCCATCAGCCAGATCCCCAAAAATCTTGAGGCGTTGTGGCTCCCACCGCGCCCTGTAGCCGCGCCCTCCATCGGCAAGCACAGTTTCGACCCGCATCGAAAGCTCACGTTCGTTCTCCACCCAAGCCTCATCCGGGAGGTACGACACCACCGGTCGGGCGACATCACGAGTCGTCGGCGTGTAGTCGTGCACAAGGCAGGGAATGCCGAAGGCGAGTGCTTCATCGACCAGGGACGTGTACTTCGCGATCACCAGATCAGCGCCCGCAACCAAGCGATAAGACTCGTTGAATTGCCCATAGTCATCGCTCAATATCACGTTGGACAACGCGCGGGAACGAAGGATGAGGTCGGAGAAGGCATCGTGCTCCAACCAGGCGGCGTCCTTTCCCCGAATCACAACAACCGCCTCGGGGTGTTTCTCGGCGATGTCCAAGATATTCGTGAGAAAATGTCGCACGGATTGACACGACGTAGCCAGCGGATTTGCGAATGAATGATCACTCACGTGATAAGGAAGCGCGACGATGACTGAGCGTTGTTGACTTCGGGCACGCGCCACGATCGGATGCGGTTCTTGGCCGGCGTATCGAACAAGAAAGTCCGTCCGCCACATCCCCACAGCAAGGGGCAGATTGACTGCAGCACTGGGTGAGTGGAGCGCTTGGTCAGAGAACCAGGTGGATGCGGTCAAAAGGGTGTGTGTTGCTAGCGGTTGACTCCTCACCACAAGGGACAGAGGACGCTCGTTCAACGCCACGGTTCTCACACCAGAAGACTCGAGCGCTAGGACCAGGTCTAATGGCACTTGAAGGTCATAGGCCAAGACTGCGACGCTCACATCGGGTAGGTCCCGCGCAAGGGCCAAGGCCCTTTCGTTGGCCCTGGTACTCACCCCGGCCAGCAGCCATGACGTCGACCAGGAAGCGAATCCCGCAGCACGCACACAACCCACGAAGAGACGAAGCCGGGCCCAGGCTCTTGCGAGCACTGGTCCCAATCTTGGGTAACCCCAGACGATGCCCTCAGGGTTGGCCTCTCCGCCGGTAGCCGCCATAGTCACCACACGGTCGACGCTGAGAACAGATTCCGGATCGCCATCTAGTACGTGGTTGTAACTGTAGAGACCCCCGTAAGTAAGGCCCTTGTTGAGTACGAAGAGCACGGGTCCGCGAGCTTCGGGGTTAGGACGCCAGGTTGCCGCACCACGCCTGCTTGAGTACTTCGCGACAGTCGCCGGTGCGTGACTTTTGGCCAGTGCGCTTACCAAACTCCGAACGATGTAGCGACCAGCGTCAAATACCACAGCAATTGAGGCATCACCCCGCCCCCCAACCGAATAACTTTCCCCTTCCAGGAGAAGCCGCTGCCAGTGCGATGAGACCACGAAAGATGTATTCGCCCAGTCATGGCTGCGCGCCCACGCCTCAACGTAGAAGACGTCAAGATTGTGACGGGCAACTGCAGCAATGAGTGCCGATTTAAGTATGGCGGTGGCGTTAGGAGCCTCGTGTCTTCGCGCAAGTTGTTCAATCACAGCGTCAACATCCGGGCGCTGGAGGCGCGGGAGTGCGCGTTCAATAGGTCCTTCAGTTGATCTCGGGCCAACGTTGAAGTGCTTCACCGCAGCGATATCAACTGGCCGGGCACCCAGTACATGCATCAGCCCCTCCTCGCGCGGGGATCGCGCTCGAAGGAACGAGATTTGGTCGCCACGAATGCGCCGTACCAAAACGCTGACGACGCTGTGGAAGCCCGCATCGAGATACACCACCCCGCGAGTACCTGACCGGGCACGTCTGGGCATCTAGGTATCGTTCCAGATGTGGAACCTTCTTCTGTAGCGCAGGCAGCGATAGCTGTCATCCCTGCCCGACGAGGATCAAAGCGCATCCCTCTTAAGAACATTCGGATGATGAACGGCCGCCCGCTGATTGCCTGGGCGATCGATGTGGCTCTCGCCTCAGGCGAATTCTCCGAGGTGGTGGTCTCTACTGACGACGAGGAGATCGCCGAGATCGCTAGGACACATGGGGCGTCAGTCCCGTTTCTTCGTCCGACAGCACTAGCTGATGACTTCACTCCAACCATAGCTGTCGCTGCCCATGCCCTGCGAGAGATGCAGGAAAGAGGCTTTTCAGGCGATCTCTTGTGCTGCATCTATCCGGCGGCAATCTTCATTGAACCAGGTGACCTTAGGGCGTCTCGTTCCCTTCTGGTGGAGTCGAACTGTAACTATTGCGCCGCTGTCTTGCGATATGCACATCCGATACAGCGAGCAATGAATATGGACTCACGGGGCCGGCTGATGTTCACGGACCCCGTCGCAGCAATGACGCGGACCCAAGATCTTCCTCCACGCTGGCACGACGCTGGTCAGTTTTATTGGGGGCGCGTTCTCGCTTGGAACTCGGGTTTGCCGATTCTCCCAAACGCTGTCGGATACGAAATTCCACCCGGCACAGCCATTGACATCGACACGGAGCAAGACTGGGTGTGGGCTGAGCGCCTGCACGCAGCACATTGGCGCTGAATGCACGCGGAAAGCCCAGCACTCCTTACCTGTCGTGGGGAAGTACTGAGAGAACCAAGCGCAACCCGCGCTAGGGAAACGTTCCGGACTGCGGTCGGTCACATTGGCATGGTGGCCTGCCGCCATGGATTGTTTCCACTCACGGTGTTCGGTTCGGGTCTGAATGCAAGTCCCTGGACATGCCACGTAAGTGTCCATATGAGTTCCGTGCCCGCGCTGTGGCGTTAGTGCGCTCAGGGCAGACGGTCACGAAGGCAATTGAGGACCTCAGAATTACTGATCCGCGCCGAACGCACCCGCCTAGTCCTCGATGACACCGTGGACGTCTCGATCACCGAGGAAGACGTCGTTGACATCCTCGAACGCCTCGCCCTGACCCACAGCATGCCGAAGGTCTTGCGGATGGATAAGGGGCCCGAACTGACCTGCCGGACCCTGGCCTAGTTGGGCGAAGGCGTCGTGGATCTGGCGTTCATCCCACCAGGGGAACTATGGAAGAAGGGATACGTCGAAGCGTTCCATTCACGTCAACGGGACGAGTCGTTGAACATCACCTCGTTCCCGAGTTTGCTTCATGCCCGCGTCGAGCTGACCGACTGGCACCGCGAATACAACCACGTGCGACGGCACTCCAGCCTGGGCTACAAGACCCCCACCGAATACGCTGAAACATGCACCTGCACCACACACGACTGACTC
>Ga0102945_1000319_pt1 | contig 14868 bp, 13 predicted proteins | sample SalPonred_H2O_MG_FD_78207 | JGI IMG/M metagenome (GOLD analysis project Ga0102945, IMG submission 78207) | Salt pond water microbial communities from South San Francisco under conditions of wetland restoration - Salt Pond MetaG R2_restored_H2O_MG ...
ATCTTTTATCATTAACAATAGAAGCTTCTATTATTGATGCCCCTCCCGGACTCGAACCGAGAACCCAAGAGTCAAAGTCTTGTGTATTAACCAGTTATACTAAGAGGCAATAAAATTCGCGAGTATAAGTAACTATCTTACCATTCTAACCTTATACTTACTTCGGGATCTAACCGCTTTAATTCTAGTTGCAGTATTACAACGGTCCACTTTATCAGGATTCGAATTAACTACCTTTCTGTTATAAATTGCACAAGCTTCACATTTAGAGTGGTAAGTCATAAATGCTACTGTACAGTTATTGGCTGTACCCCGACAGAGAATCGAACTCTGATTTGATGATAGAAAGTCATCTGTCCTAAGCCATTAGACGACCGGGGCGTTTGGGATTCTTCCTTCCCTTAATCTTCGTGTAGGCTGTCTGATGTTACTTTCAGCGCCACTAAACTCGGATTACATATTAATAATTGGCGGCATTGACCACGGTTTTATCCCTCACAGGACCGAGGTTAACCGCCAAATTCAATTTTAATTTTTCCAATATGTCAAAGAACAGATTTATTTTGTTATTACAAATATAAAACATTTTATTTAAATAATAAAATTTTATTTGTTAAAACTTTGTTAAAATTTTGCAGCTTATACGGGACTCGAACCCGTTTCTCCAACGTGACAGGCTGGAAGGATAACCCATACCCCAATAAGCTATTATGTTAATGAACTTTTAATTTATTTGTTATTACAAATATAAAACATTTTATTTAAATAATAAAATTTTATTTGTTAAAACTTTGTTAAATTTTTATACTTAATTTTTATTAACTTAACTACAATATAAATATAAACTATTAAATTAAATTCTGAAAGTTTTTTATAAAAAATATTTTAAAACTAAAAAAGCCCAGATTTAAATCCGGGCTTTAGTTAACTTTTTATATTTAAGTTATATTTACCCAGACCATGATCCCCCTTGTTTAATTTGATTCGGTTCATTAGTATAATCCACACCACTGTGCATAAAAATACATAACGAATCTAGCCATCTAAAGGTGGCTGTTGTTATAAACCTAACGGACATTAGTATGTTTTTAGTAACTTTCATTATTAAATTATTTATAAATTATATATTGGTGTAGTGTATTTGTTTCACCTATTTTAAGAAAAAATTTATTTTTTTTATAAATTTAATTTTATTGCTTTAGATTTAAGCTCATTAAAAATTTTTTGTGTATTATTATAATAATGTTTACCCCAACCCATTTTACGATTAATTTCTGATAAACGATTAGCTAGGACCTTTTGTCTATTAACTACATAATCAATACCAATATATTTATAGTGTAATAATTTAAGAGGTGAATCATAAAAGTTTTTAAATCTAGGTTTAAAGGGTGACCAACCAGGATTCCATTTAGCTTTGTTATCATAAGAAAATTCATACTCTTTGTCGCCTTCCTTTAGGTATGCAACTGTATGACCACCTGGTGATAGTTTTAATTCATCAACCTTATTAGGATTAAATAATATTGGTTTACATAAATTATAAGTAGGTACACCAATTTTACACTGAGAATAAATTTGATTTTTAGTATTAGGATAAGAATCAGATACCATTTGAAAACCTGTAGGGCGATAAAAAGAGAATCCAGTGTTTTGTTTTAAAAATAGGTTAATATCCGGGTGATATAAAAACTCATCAATATCTCCTACTATAACATAATCAACGTTATCTTTAGCTTCGTATACACTTTTTTCTTTTAATTGTAAATAAACATCATCTCTAATTTGACCTTTTGTTATATATGTTCTAAGTTCAGTTTTAGGATGAGCTTTAATAATTTCTCTTGACCTATCAGTTGATTCATTATCATAAATAATAATTTTATCACAAAATTTCTCATAATGTCTTAAATAATAAGGAAGTATTTTTTCCTCATTCCAACAAATTGCGTAAGCCCAAATTTTCATTACTTTAGATTTTCTTTTGATTTATTTAAAAAATAGCTTAATGCCATATCCATATATGGAATTTCTTCTACTCTAAATTTTTCCATATATTTATAAACTGAATTTACTATAATAATCACAGGTTGATAGGTTCTAATTAATGTTTTATAATTATCATAAGGTTTTCTTATAAATTCAGTTAAGCATTTATCCCAATTAACAGGATACATAGTATCCAAACCATCATAAATTTTATAATTATTTAATAAATTATTAGCTTCATAATCTTTAAATAAATCAGTAGTAAATGCAGTCCATCTATGTTTATGAGTCTTGTTTATTTTATTAGTAATGTCATTTAACCATCTTTTCATAAATAATGTATTAGACTTACTACCAAAAACACCAGGTGATATATTTTGGTTGTTTTCTTTAATAAAAAAACCATCATATTCTTCAATATTATTAAATAATGAAGATAAATCATTCATGACAATCGTATCACTATCAAGATAAATCCCACCGTATTTATAAGTAACAGCAGCTCTTATATAATCAGATTGGTGATTAAGACTTAATTTATAAAAATTATTAGGTATACTTACATAATCGATAGCATTAGTTTGATTAAGTAAATGTACTCTATAATTTTTACTATTATTTGAATGCTTATAAATTAAATCTCTTAACATTAAAATAAACCTAAGGTCTTTACCGTGCCAATATAAAAAAACATTATTATTACTAACCTCTTTAGGAGTAACTTTTTTAAAGACAGCTAATTTTAAATTATTAACTCTAACCTCTCGTTTATTAGGTATCTGATCACATAATTCTAATTCTGGCCAATGTAACATATCATGATATCTAGGTCTTTCCCAAAAATCATGAATAAAGATATAACCACCATCCTTTAATAAATCTAATGAAGCTTTAGCAGCTCTTAACCGATCCCTACCATTTATAAACACACTATCAAAAGAGTGAGTACTCTTTAAGCTTCTAATATGGTTAATATAGTTGTCAAATTGTTTAGGTTTTGCTGGGGTAAATGGGTTAGCTTGTGGATATGAAGGTTCAACACAATCAACATGAAATAAACCTTTTTTTTCTTTTAACCTTTTGGTAATTTTATCTGTTCTATTTTTATCATATTCAACAATATGTAAATTTTTAGCTTTATCCAATAGAAAATCTAAATTAGTACCATTAGTTAAAGCTAATATTTTGGACTTATCATTTATTAAGTCAAAAATTTTTTGTACTTCTTGATTATTCATTTATATATTATTATTTTTTAATTCATTGATTTTTTGATTTAGTATTTCATTAACATATTTTACTTCATCAATATAATTATTAACTTGACCGTCCAATTCAGATCTTAAATTATTCTTCACTAAATCGATCTCTTCTATTAATTCATCTGCTAATGTGTCAAGATTATCATTTAGTTCTGAAATTTCTTTTTTATTGGATTTAATATTAGATATCATCCATGCTATAGATATCATATTAATAATTGTTAGTCCGATAAGTATACCTAAAATAAAAAATAAAAATTGATCCATATCTATATTAGTTAAAAAATCCATTTTCCCATTCTTTAATAATTATAGAGCCTAATTCGGTAGTTTCATCTAAATCTTCCCATTCTCCATTTTTTAGTATTAAAAATGACATGCTATTAGAATTCTCATTAATTCTTATTGTTTGGAGTTTTTCATCTATAGAAATTTTATATTCTGTTGTAGTATCCCACCAAACTTCATTTCTTTCTTTTATTTCCATTATAATAAAATTGTATTAAGAGGCATATAGTCACCAACTCCATAGGCGGCTTTCATATACCACTCACCATCTGGAGTGATTAAATAGCCATACTCTTCAATGTCACCCTCGAAGAAAGCATCCATTGACTCGTCAACTCGAGCCTCATTTAGCTCTTCACCACGATCTCGACAGTAAGCCTCGGTGCGGTCTGGTGTTTTACTCAAGCTTGAAATGTCACCAAGTTCAATTAGCTCTTGTGCCATTTCATAGTCATAGTTGTCTAATAGGATCTTGCCGTTGTTTTCTGGATAGCCATCCCAGTGGCAGTAGATTGATTTCACTGTGCCATTTTCTTGTACGATTCCAATTCTGCTGCGTGTTGCCATGTGTGTTTGTTTTTAATTATAGTATAATTATAAACTAAAATTAATTAAGTTGAAAGTTTATGATGGTAATTTTTCAGTTCTCATTTTTTCAAGTAGTTTTTTTGCAATAATTTTTGTTTCCTTTGAGAATTCACCCTTATTAATCATCCATTCAAAATATCTTGAGTCTTTTTCAAAAACTTCTTTAAATGAAATTCCTTTCCACTTACCAAAATTAAATACAATTTCACGTTTACCGTTAATTTCAGCAAATTTAAATTTACCACTAAGATCAACCAAATCTTTACGAGATTCATTTACCTCATCATTTATTTCCTTTGATGTTTGTGGCATATCATAAAGCTTTTTCTGTGCTTCAAATATTTCCATAGTTGCACGAATATCTACTTGAGCAGCATGTGCACCTTCTAATGTTTTACCTGTATATTTTGTATAGGCAGTACTAAGGTCTCTTCTTTCATATTTTGAATAGATAAGAAAAGGATCAATAACATTAACACTACGATGATTAAACACAATTCCTGCTCTCATAAACTCTTCAACTAACATTGGAATATCAAAAAATAAAGCGTTATAGCCACCTAAATCACAACCTTCAATAAAGTCATATACTTCTCTAGCAATGTACATAAAAGAATCTTTATCTTGTAAAGACTCCATGGAAATACCATGTTTCTCTTCAGCTTCTTTACTCATTTCTACATCCTTTCCAGGATTAACCAATGAATAGTACATGTCTTTTTCCTTTCCTTCTGAATCTGTCTTAACCATACAAATCTCAATAATCCTGTCCTTTGATGTATTAACACCAGTAGTTTCTAAATCAAACCATACAATATCTCTGTTTTCCATAAATTAAATACTTTTTCTTTGTTCACAGTTAATTTTATATTGCATAATCTGTAATAAGTTTTAAGTTCTAGAGAAAAAAATTATTCATTAGGTAACTTTATCTCTATCGCAGCAATATTTCCTGGTAAAGAATTCATTGTAGTATTTAATGAAGCTAACGTTGAATTAATTCTATTTAATGAAGTTTGTATTTGTGTGTTATTAGAATTAGAAACCTGAGCACCTGTTGTATTTGCATTTACTGTAGAGGTATCTGTTGTATTTATAGTACCACCTTCATCACTTTTATTAAGAATATCTCTTATTTCAGAAACTGCATCAGCTAAAGCTGATAATGCTGCTGCTCCACCATTACTAGTAATATCAGAAGCCCCTTTAAATAAATCACCAAATGCTTCAGCTTTTTGTAAATCAACATCATTAATTGCATCTGACATTGATTTAATGTCTTTAGCAGCTTGTTCTAAATCACCATCAGCAGCTCTTTCTCCAATATCATTTATAAGCCTTCTAAAGTCATCAATATGAGATGAAAATTCTGCATCGGAATCATAAGTATTAACAAAAACATCAGCTATACCTTGTAAAAATATTGACATTGAGTCCGCTAAACCAGATGGATTTTTTATTTCTGAAAATTTTGTTAAACCTTCACCAATATCAACTAAAGATTTTCCTGCACCTTTAACTGCATCTATACCTTTTTTAACTGCATTTTCATCCCAGCTAATTAATCCAAAAAATGTACTGTCAGTATCTTCTTTACCGCCAATTGTAGCAAATGCATCACCAACAAAAGTTAATGAATTCTTAACGGCCTTTGAAAGTTTACCATCTTTAGTAAAATCAATATTTTTATCAACAAGCTCTTGGAATGTTTTAAGACCTGATGCAATATTAGTTAATTCCTTTCCTGCTCCACTAACTGCATCAACCCCTTCTTTAACTTTATTTTGTTTTATGTTAAATACTGAACCAAAAAACCCACCGGCATCTACATTACCTTCATTAGCTACTGCAGCAAAAGCAGTGCGAACAAAACCTAATGTGCTTGTAACCGCTTCATAAAGAAATCCACCTTTAATAAATGATTCAGAAGTTAAACCATATTTATTTTTAAGATCAATAAATCCTATTAGCCCTTCTACTATATTATTTAATTCCTTTCCTGCCCCACTAACACTATCTACACCTTCTTTAACTTTATTTTGTTTTATGTTAAATACTGAACCAAAAAAACCACCAGCATCTACATTACCTTCACCACCTACTGCAGCAAATGCAGTTTTTACAAATCCAAGAGTTTCAACTATTGCTTTATTTAAAAATCCACCCTTCGCAAAAGATTCAGAAGTTAAACCATAAGTTTTTCTTAAATCTAAAAATGATTTTAAACCTTTAGTAATTTCAGTAAGAGCATCACCAGCTTTCATTACAGATTCAACTCCTCTTTCAGTTGCATTAGGACTAAACGTATTTCCAAAAACAGCACCAAATAAACCACCAGGATTAGAAGGTTCACCACCGGCTTGTGCAAATGCAGAACTAACACTACCTAAAGCCACTGCCAAATCTTTAGAATCTTCTTGTGTAAATCCTATAGATTTAAACGCAGTTAACCCTTTTGCTAATTTTTGTAATGATACACCTGCGGATGCATACATAACCGCTGCAGCTACGCTTGTACCGCTTTGCATTACTCTAGTGAATAAACCACCAATCATACCAAAAACACCATCTTTAGGATCAATACCAGAAAAAGCCATTGCAACTGCACCTAATGTTGTGGCTAAATCTTTTGAATCTTCTTTTGAATATTTAAGATCTTTCATTGCTTTTAATCCTGGTGCTAATAAAAGAAGAGAGCCACCTGCTGCTGCGAATAATACAGGACCTAATAAAGCAGTACCACCTGATGCTGCAACAGCAATACCAGTTAACGCCATAACACCACCAATTGCGGTTAATACACCTGCTTGTATAAGAATATCGGATAGTTCAATATTTTCAGTTGCTTTAGCAAATGGTATATAACCTAAAGAAAATACTAATAATCCTAAACCATTAAGAGCTAATGAAGCTGCACCTTGTGCAATGTTAGAAAGACCAAACTTACCAACTAATGCAGAAGCTATACCAATCCCAAGAATAAGGGCAGATTGCGTAAGTACATCACCTATACTAGTTTGTGAAGTTGTTGAAGCAAATAAACCATATCCTATAGAAAAAACTGCTAATCCTGCACCTAATAAACCTAAACTAAGAGCACCTCTACGTATTCTTTTTGATGTTTTCTTTCCTCCGATTAGAGCAACCGCACCACCCATTAAAAGTATAGATGCAACCATGCCTACTAAAATACCAGGTTGTGTTACTATAAATAATGTAGTGATTGCAAATGCAGCTAAACCAACTCCAAATGATAATATTCCATCACCTATTCTATCAAGAGTCTTTGCACCTCTACTTATTCGTTTTGATGTATCCTTTCCTCCAATCAAAGCCATTACACCACTCATGACTCCTATTGATGCAATTAAAAATGGAATAGCTATCATACCAGGTATTAAGAGAATTGCAGATGCTGCCAAAGCACCAGAAAATTTAAAAATAGCGCCACCCATCATATCAAGAATTTCTACACCTTCTTTTGCTTTTTTAGTATCTTGGCTAGCTAATGCAGAAAAAGTATCAGTAATAAAGAAGCTTAATTTAGTAATAGTTTTCTTAGGTACAAGAGACCATACAAGCATCCCTTTACCTAATTCTTTAATTCCTATTCCTAGCTGTTCTAATAATTGTTGACCTTCTCTAGTATTTCCTTGTTCTCTTCTACCTCCACCAAATAAATTAGATAAACTTCTTCCACCATCAGCTAAAACTTGTAAATATTTTGTTTGCGCACTTAACTGTGTAAGCATGGTACTCTGAAGTTCAATCATAGTATCTTGTCCTGTTACTAATGACCCAATGTCAATACCACCAGATGCTCCAGTACTACCAACTCCTTTTACAAGAAGCTCTTCTATTTTTGATAGTTTTTCTGATGTGGATTTTGAATGTTCCTCTATTTTTGTTAGAGGATTCATTAAATCTTTTAAACTTACTGCGGCCATTGACAATATTCTATTTTATAGCTTTGGCATTTTTATTGAAGGCATTTTAGGAGTTTTAAAATTATTCTGCATACCTTTTTGCATACCACTTATATTGTATTTATCGCGCTCCTTATCATAAGTTTCCCCTTCTTTCTCTTTTCTTTCTTTTATTATGTCATTATAGATAGAAATAGTAAATTCATATTCATAATATGGCAGCCAATCTATTTCACTTGGCTGCATATGAAGCTTTTCCATTAAAACAACCCTAGCTTTATAAAAGTTCAGAAGAGATATCTGGAATAACAAAAAGAGCCTTGATCCCTCCGGGAAACGTTAAAGGAACGGTGACCTCCTCACCGCAACTTTTACATGGATAAACTAAATCAGGTTTAACTCCTAATTTCATTTTTTCAGCTAGTCTATATACAATTGAAAATTTTGATGTTGACCAACCCTGGAAATTTGTTATTTCTGAAAAGATTTGCTCTTTAGAAAAACCTCTCCATTCTCTATGTAAATAAGGAAGTATTTGTAATGAAGATTTATCCCATTTTTGACCTTCTTCTTCTCTTTCTCTGATATAATCAGTAATTGATCTCATAACACCGATAGTAGGTGGAGCCATAATAATTTCACCGTGATTTTTTGTAGCTATAACATATGCTCTAGATTCTTCATCATAATACTTAGCAATTAATTCATCTTCTTTATGAAACTGTAAATTTTGTGTGACCAATTCAACAGATTCTTGAGCTTCACAACTACCTGTAGTACATTTTTTTTCCTTGACTGGCATCATTAATTTATTTTCACCATCTTTAAATGTAAGTTCCTTTATTTTAAGAATAACATAAACGCGATCTTCTTCAAGAATGTCCTTATATGAACCTTTAGTATTACCAAACATTACTCTAGTACATGATACTAATATAGTATTTAGTTTTTCATCAACATCTCTAATATTATTCTCATCAATAGTTGAAAAATCTCTTATTTCGCCTACTCTAGCAGCTCTAATAGTTAGATTTAAATCTTTACGATAAAACCTACCTTTAGATGGTAAATCGGTGAGCTCAAGTGATATATACCCAGCTGCATTTTGAATTCTTTGTATCTCAGGATCGTCAGGACCTATTACACCTGATCCTTTGTTAATGTCAACTTTACCTAAGTTGGTAATTTTTTCTTCAGGCTGCTGAGCTTCTTGTTGATTAATTCCTTCTGCTGCTGCAAATTCCTTTTTAATGTTTTCTTCGTGGTTATCCATTATTTAATTCTTTTATTTGTAATTATTTTATCAGTTGATGTTTCCTCGATTATATGTTCTACTATTAATTGCCTAACATATTTAGATACTGATTGTGGTTTGGTATTACTTTCCATTGATTTTTGAATAATAATACTATTTAAAGAATCTTCATCATCAGGCGTTATCAATACTTGTACTTTTCTTGTTAGCCTTCTTTTCTGAGGTATAGTTTCCTTAATACTTTCATTATATCCATATTTAGGATTATCTGATTTAAATTCCTTAATCCAAAATTCAACACGATCCATTATTTCACTTAATGGTGTTTTTCTATCAAAAGTTTCAAGAACTTCTTTAGTAAATGAATTTGTACCAAATTTTTTAATTGCTTGCTTTATATATTTACCCGTTCCTAAATTATGAGGATTATCATTCTCAGACATCCCAATAAATATCTTCCCATCTTTATTATTTTCAGTTTTAAATAGTATCATTTTATAATCTATAATTTATATTATATATATCAAAGTTTAAAGACAAAAAAAACCAGCATAAAGCTGGTTTAAATTATTTTATAATTTTACTTTTAATGATGTTCTAAATTATAATCTAATTTCCTCCTACATTTTCTTCAACCCAATGATCACAACGATAAGTCATAGTTAATTCAGCAGGATCTGGTGTTTCATAGTTTAGTTCATCTACAAAATCAGGTTGCCCTGTTGGAAATACATCCTTAAGAGTAATTCTTCTATAAATATCACCTGCTCTATTATACTGAACAACAATCATACTACCAACATAATCTCTCTTAAGTCCCATTTCACCAGTTAAAGGATCATATGTTAATTTATACCAGTTTCTCATTTGGTTATAAATATAGTTTTCATTTGCTTCATTTAAGTTAAGAGTAAAATTAAGAGTTAAATCAGCAAATGTTTGTCCTGGCATACCTGCATATGAACGATCAGCAAATTTATATTTTTGTGCAATTGCATCAACTGCAGGATTTAAATTGTTTAAACCTCCTATAGTTTTAACATGCTCTAATAAAAGACCAGTGTCATCCCCGTTAGGAGTAAATATAGTAACCTCAAATAAATTAGGTTGTACTGGTTCAAATCGTTGACTGCTTGCCCTTGCTTGTGTATAATGTGGTAATGGCATATCTTATTTTATTTTTTTATTTATTTATTATTGGTTAATGATTTAATTTAACAAAGGTCATATTACAGACCTTTGTTTTTTATTTATTATTGAAAGTTTCCTGTACTAATTGCCCCAGTTCTTAAAATAGTGGTTCTTTGTACTAATACCTCCATTCCTCTAACAGGTTCAATAAAAGTATCCAGAATACCAATGTTTTGATCAATTACTTCAGGCGTGTTATTTGTTTCATCCATAACATTTCTAAAATCAAATACACCATCATCATTTTGTACTGTTGTAAGGAAGTTATCAGCAAGTGTCTTAATTTCCAATCTTGTTTGAGGTGTATTAAATTCAAACAAATAGTTTCTTAAAATTGCTTCGATACCATCTTGGATATAAATTACAACCTCTCTAACATTAATTGAACTTAATGCAGATCTTGTTGTTTGCTGTGCAGTTTTATTAGCAAAAATTGTAGGACCAGTTCCAGTTTGAAACACAATTGGGTTTAAACCAAACGGTTCTAAAAATTCACGATCTTCTTTATCTAGATTAATTTCTAACCCAACAACACCAGTTCCACCAACGACACCTCTACGAACACCTGCAACTAATGACCACGGTAGCGCATTTGCATATTTTGCAATAAAGTTATTTGAAACATAAGCAGCAGGTGGTACATTTATATTTTTACCTAAATCTCTTACTGTAATATTAGGAAAATAAAATGATCCCCAACTTGCACCTTGTGTAGGTGAAGGTAATGAATATCTAACTGATGGGTTTCTACTTAAATCTCCACCTTCTGATATAAACTTAGTTGATAATGCACCAGTTGAATCAGTAAATGAAGGGTCTGTATTATTTTTAAAGTCTTTTGCAGAAGGAGCATTTAATATTGCAAATGCGTTTTTTCTAGTCTGACATAAATTTGTAAATAATGATTTAGATCCACTTTCAATTCCATTTCCAAATGTATCAACTACATATCTAAAATTAATTACTTCTCTATCAGTAAGAGCTTTAAATAAATTAGTACCATTAAGTGTACCATTTAATATTTCATTTTGACGATCATTTGATCCATCAGGTACATGTTTTGTTGCATCTAATTTAAAACCATCAAATGTAAATACATTTAAGTAATCAACCCAACGATCAATAGGATAATATAATTCTACCTTTTTAATATTATTCACAGTGTCAACTGAAATTTCTGATTGGCATGTAACTAAGATAGCGGTTTGTCCTCCTGGTATTGAAGAATATTGTGCCGATGTTAAACCACCAGAAGTTTGATTAATTCTTGTTAATCTTGAATGTCCAGTAGAACCACCTTCATCATGTACCATATAATTACCTACATCTAAATCTGCAGCTTCTGGTGAATTAGAATTAATAAGAACTTGGTTAGGTTTAAGTTTAGTATCAGTTGTATAATCTGATATAATATCTATAGTTGTATTTAAAGAACCTTTCAGTGTTTGTATGTTTAAACAATTTGCAGATACAGTGTTACCTAAAGTATTAAGAAATAAACCAGCACCATCGATATTAAATTGGGTAATTGGTGTTACGTTTGTAAATGAGTCTTCTTCGTACGGTGTAATTTTAACCGAAGGTAAATTATAATTTGAATCTGATATTGCAATTGCATTAGCAGATCCTGTAGGTGATGCTATATGAATATAATTATATGCAATTTCATTAAATACTAAATATGATGTATATTGTTGACCACCTACTTCATATACTGCCTCATCACCATCAGTAAGAATACCATTAGTAAAATTAGTATAAAGATCACTACCATAAGATCCTATAATATTTGATGTTGGTGCAGTACCGTTCCATTCTTGTGCTATAATACTAAAGTCAGATTCATTAATATATGAAAGTACTGTACCTGGTGCTGTTGGAAAACTGCTAGCAGAAGTACCAACTCCAGATAATGTAATAGTAGCAACAGTAGGTGTTACATTAACATTAATAACTGGAACATATACATTATTTACAGTATCATATAAATAAGTACCTACTGTCGTAGCAGTATTAGATGTCATATCAGCTAATACATCATAAAGAGTGCTACCAGTAATATCTTGTACTTGTATTTGAATGTTACCGTTTGACAGTGTAGTAACTGAAATTGAATCAGCTCCGCTTAATGTTTGGGTATTAACAGTTGCTGTATTTCTACATTCCTCAATATCAGAAACTATAGTTTCATGATATGATAAGAAATTAACATCTCCTTGGAATGATGTTGATTGTGTATACTCAATATTATGACCAACTAAATCAATACCACCAGCAACACCATCAATTAAAAAGTCACCGCTAAATAAATCTTCATTAACTGCACAGAATAACCCTGTAGTTGCAGAGTCTGCATTTATTACTTTTTCAATAAATAAATTATTACCAACTAAATCAACAAAGTCAGGTAAAAGAGATGCAGTATAAGAAGCAATTAAATTAACCTCTCCTAAATTAAAAAATTCTGCTAATTGTGTATCAGTTTCATCTGATGAAAATTTTCTTCTCTGTAAACCTTTTGTCGGATCAAAATAATCTTGAAATATTGGATCTGCTGAAAATCTATCATAAGGTTGAGATTGTGTAAAATCACCACCAAAGTTTCCTTCAATTACAAAAACATCAACCATAAAGTCAGATACCAAACTATCTTTATTTAAAAAGCCTGGTACATTTGCAGAACCGTACCATTCATCAACAGTAACATTAAATCCTCCTACATTTTGTGGCGCAGCCTTTTTAACAATAACAGATATTGGATTTTTACCTAAATTAGTAAAATCTAAAAGGTCATTAGTAGTTGTAGAGTTAATTGAATCTCTATTAACTGCTGGTGTAACGTTATTTAAAAATGCTTCAGAGTCTGGAAACCAAAACTTGTCTTGATTATAAAATTTAGAATATTCAGCAATTGAAGCTATATTAGATTGTGCATCAGGTGTAGCTGCAGTTGCCATTTTCATATACTGGCTCTTATCATCTGAATCAAGAGATAGAAGATTAAGTGCCAATATTGGACCTCTTTCTAAAGCTGATAAACAACTCCTATGAAAGTAAGAATCCTTTTTTTCTAAGTTTCTATCAATTTCTCCAAATATTTGTTTAAAGAATGAAGAATCTGGAATAAAAACAGGTGTATTAAAAGGTCCTTTTTTAGAAAAACCGACAACTAATCTCGTTTGATTCGCTGGAACTCCTACTACTTGGCTCTTATCGAATTCAAACCTGTATGTCCCTGATGCTTTTATTGAAGCTATTTGTGGATCTAGTGCCATCTTATATTATATTTTTTTAGTTTTTTTATATATCTACCACATTAAGATAATTTATACCAAATCGTATATATCATAATTGAGATCCCCACCCTTTGAATCCCTTTCAAGAATTTCATCAATTTTAAATTGTATATCCGGATCAATTAAATCATATAATTCTTCAACAAATTCAGAAAAGTCGGTAGTGGTAAAAAATTCAGATGAATTTATACTTGTCATAATAAGATCATCATGACCTAACTGCCCTGCATATGATCCATTTGGTAATTTTCCAAATGTACCTGCTTCTTTAACAGTTTTCTTTTCGTTTAGTATTATTTTATTTTGTGATACATATTTTTTAAAATTTTGGCAAAATATAGGTTTATTATCTTTCTTTACCTTTAAGCCAAAATCTTTAGATCTTGCATCAACACGATGCTTAAATTTAACAATAGTTTCTTCATCAAAATTATTTCTTCTAGGAAATACAGTTTCTAATCTTTTTATTAATTCAGATCCAAACATATTCCATTCTATAATAAGTTTTAAATTTTCAGAATAAAACATATCAAATCCTATTGTATAGAGTATTTTTGCAAAATCCTCAATAGTGTGCTGATTACTTCTAAAAACACCTATTTGTCTTATTCTAAAAAAGTCAACAAAAGCACCTGGTGTAATTATTTTTTTAAAATCAGATGAATCCATTACCTCAATTTTAAACATATTAATGATAGAATAATCCCCACCATTTCCTTCTGCTAAATCAACTGAAAATACCCAATAGTTTGAGTCATCAGCAGGATCATTTTCAACATCAAAATTAGGATCCCATTTTAAACCACTATAATCTAAACCAATGTCTTCTAATTCTGGTATGTCATAAAAAATAAATTCCTTTTGGTTTATTGCTAACTTCTTTAAACTATCAGCACTTAATAATAGAGAAGAACTTGCTATAAACTGATTACCATATTGTCTATTAAATGCTTCTTCATCACCTAAATTAGCAACTTCATTTTTCATCCACTCTTCATCTCGTCCAGGCACATCCCACCAATCAATTTTAAAAGGTACATATTCACTCCTACCTGCTTCAGCAGCAGAATAGA
>Ga0102945_1000320_pt1 | contig 14810 bp, 20 predicted proteins | sample SalPonred_H2O_MG_FD_78207 | JGI IMG/M metagenome (GOLD analysis project Ga0102945, IMG submission 78207) | Salt pond water microbial communities from South San Francisco under conditions of wetland restoration - Salt Pond MetaG R2_restored_H2O_MG ...
GTCATATCCCGCGCCTTCTGCATTACCTATCAAATCATAAAGCGGTGCAATTGCTGTCGAATCAGACGATAAATCTGTTGCTGGATCAGCGATACCTTCACCCTCATCTTTTGACGTGTATCCGACAGAACCGATTGATGATGTGTTTTTGTAATTTGTACTTCTAACAGATTTAGATGTTGGCTCAGGAAGATCAGTACTCTGTGCATTTTGTGATCCAGATGCTTCGCCGGGTGTTATAGAATCTCCATTTGCAAGTTGTATGATATCATCTGCCGCCACTGTTGATGCTTTCAAACTTATTTTTGAACCGCCGCCGATTTTTATATGAGAACCCCTCAAATCCATATCACCCGACGCTGTTATTTTTGCATTTTTGGAAAGTATATTAAATTCGTCAGACGATTCTATTGAAAGTGATTCGGATTTTAAATTTATATTGCTCGCAGATTCACTGAGAATATTGCCCGCAGATTTTATAGAAAAGTCTTGCACATTGGATTCTAGTCTTACTCTTCCTGCTCTTGCTTGTATTTCATCACTCGAATTTAAATTCATTTGACCGCCAACAGAGATCATGTGGTTTCCATGAATAAGTTGAGTATAGTCTCCTGTAATTTCTTCTATTTTATTGCCCTTTACCAATACTCTTGCATCACCCTCAATCGTAACTATACTTTTTCCTCCAACATATACGTGATGGTTTGTATCATTTACTTCGTACTTGTCTGAAACGGACTTATCAACTTTTGTTCCTCTAGAATCAATTTGAGTATATGAGCCGGATTTGTGATAAATCATTATTCTCTCAGCACCCGGCGTATCATCAATTTCCACTGAATGACCACCCGCAGTTTCTATCACTCTGTTAAAAGGATACTGAGCATTGTATGCAGGTGCCGGTTCATCAAACGAAACTTCGTTGTCGGTCTCTTTCACTCCTGCAAAAGGCACGTCTGTTATGCGGTTCATTTCCTGAGCAAGAACGTATGTCTCTTCTACATTCTCGCCCCTTGCCAATCTTGACTGTGCAGGTTGCCCATAATCCTGCGGTCTAGAACCCTTTGCCAGTGTATCATTATTCTTGTTCGGGATAGCACCCCAGCCATAAAGATCGGGATTTATAGGTTGTGTCATCTGTGTTGGTATTAAACCCAAAACCATTGGCTGCTGCGCATCTCTACCGTCCATGAAGAAACCAAAGACCCAAGAATTTAAAGGCGGTATTGGCACATCAGGATCGTATGCGCCAGATATAATCGTTGCCCACGGCAAATCTTCTGTCGGTACCTGCTGAACAGTACCATGTATGCCGAACGCTCGAACTTGTATTCTCCCCTCAAGACGAGAATCTACATTATTTTCAACGACTCCTATAAAGAATAGAGGATTTTGTATTCCTATCCCGGTTTCTGTCATTCTCCAATTCCCCAGTCATATTTCAACAATTTCATTTCAGTCGTATACACATCTTCCTTGAAAGAATGTGTGCAATCATTTATCAAATATTTTCCTGACAATCTAGGATGTATGTCTTTTCTTTTATTTGAAGTAAATTCTGGTATTCTGAGACTTATGACATCTCCTGCCTTCAAATCAAGCCTTCCGTTCGTGGTAATGTAAACAACTGTATTGTTCAAATGGTGTCTGTATGGTATTCTATTATTTGTAATATCCTTTAGATATTGTTCGCCCCTTATTTGGCCTGGTATATCACCAACTGAAGAATAATCTTTATATAAAAGAAATTTTCTTTCATTTTCTTCGTTGAAATATCTATTTGAAAACGAAGAGGTGTGTTTATCTTCGCCTGTAGTATTTCTCCCTTCCATCGTGATATACCTATCCTTCGATTCCAGATAATTATATCTGTTGTCTGTGATAGTTTTTCTCATTAAATCAATTTCAATAACGTTATTAGTGTAAGCACCAGAATACAAATCATTTACTGTATTCAATCTTTCGCTGTTTTGAAATCCTATTATATTTTGCATCTGTTGAATTAATGTATCAGCAGATTTTTTCAAAGATTCGTCATATGTAAATTCTTTTATTTCGTCGGGATTTTCTATGAAATATTCTATAAGATATTCATCCGAAACAAAATAAAACCCGTCTGCCGACTCAAAGAATCTGAAAGAACATGAAGGCCTTTTTGAACTGTACGACCTCTGCGAAAGAAAGTGCATTGCTTGCATTGGCGTGTAGTTCGGTATTACACATCTAAAAGTACCAGAGGTTTCTTCCGCTATTAGATTCTTGCTACCCTTATAATATTTTGAAAACAGATATTGGGCAATTTCAGAGGTTGATCTTTCGTGGCTTTCTATAATTCTGTGTTTACCTGCTTCGAATCTTTGTTTAGATGTAAAATGAATGGTATACATATAACTGTCGTTAGTATCTTTAACCATGACATCAGAAACCTTGTAAATCACTAATTCATATAGCGTTGCATTTTTCAATGCGTCAGTAATATTCAATATTAAAGTTTCTTCCCCGCGTAAAGGAAGATCGTCAAGCAGCCCAATGCTATCTATAAATGTTGCCGTTCCTCGAATAGAATCCGAATCCAGGGATTCTGTTATGTGAAATCTCGGTATCAATTTCAAAATATCTATTGGCTCATCTGAGCCATCAGATAATAGGAAAGCCGAATTAAGATTATAATACCCCGGGAAAATGTACTCAGACATATATTATCTAATCTTCTCTTGTATTTCGCGTTCTATTTGCGATACATATTTTTCATCTACTAAAAGAATATTTCTTTTATTCTCGTTTAATGCCTTTTCGTACTCGTAAATTCTGTAAGGCGTCCATTCATCGGGCGTCAATCTTTTTAGCACAATTCTTCTGTTCTGTTCTGTTTTGAGAATTATCCTGTCTTCTTTTCTCAAATACAGAGTTCTAAAACTCTCGGGTGATAGTTTAACGTAATCAGCCATTATCAAACCTCTTTGTAGAAATATACTATGTTTTCGTCAATGGTTTCATTTTGAGTCCAATCAACCACCTCGTATCCAGTTTTTCCTGATTCTGCTTGATACTTGTCTATTATATATTGATTAAAAATTTCATCGGATAAAGGCCATTCGTGATACGGATCTACTATATTATTTGATAGATAAACGAGCCAAGTATACTCAGCAGAACCATAATAGTGATACGCAATATCTTCTGCCCGTTCACCTTCTTGTATTGTATATGGTAAGAATACATAAGGATTCTCTACAGTTTTCTTCAGAAAATTTACTCTGCGTGTAATATCACGCATGTTTTTTCCTTGGTATGTGATCTCAGGAAATTTTTCAAAATATTCTGCCATATTATAGACCTCTTACCATTCCTCTGTTGTTTATATCATTTAGGATTTCCTCAAAATCACCCGCATTTTGTTGTTCAAATGAACCAGAAGCGCCGTAATCTTCGGCAGTATGTATATCAGATTCCACGACATTCATTGACATTGTAACAGATGCAGGTTTACCGCCTTTCACAAATGAAAGCCCATTAGGCGAAAAGTCTATATTAAATGATTGAACCATGCACGTTTTATAAAAAATGAAATATCGTTGATCTACACCAAAAAAGAATATATCCAACATGCTAGGATAATTTAATAATGCTTTGCTTATCCCTACTGTAGTCCCGTATGTCGGTAGCACATTTTTCTTTATTGTATTGCCAACATCCCTTATCAAGTCAGATTCCCTTGCACTTGTAGGTGCAAATTGCCAGGAAAATGAATGTGTTTTAAGATCAACACCTTCAAAGAAAAGAGACATTTTCGGGTTTATCGTGTTACCGAAACCCACATCTATATTACGTGAGGCTCCAGGCAAAAGACTATCAATTGTTCGTCTGCCTAGAAAGGCAGCGCTTCTAGAAAAATCAGCAACAGTAAAATTTTTCAAAGCGTCAACTGAAATTTCAGGAAGCACAGATCCTACAATCCCAGACAACTGCCCCATTGTAACATCATCTGCAGAACCCAACCCAGAAACGCCCGCAGCTGCGGAGGCGACAATCTCACCTGAAATTCCTTGTTCGAAAGGATTTACCTTTACGTTATAGTTGTCCTGGATATTTGCAGGCAGTGGAAGAAGTAGACTGTCCGTGCCTGCTAGTACCTGTGAATTAAATGTACTCTCGCTGACTTTGTTTAATCTTCTTGTACCTGGCTTTTGATAATTATAGTTCTTGAATACCAAAAGCATACAATGTGCACCCAAGTCATCAGGGAATTGTATGTATGAGTCCTTGTTTCTATTCTCACTTGCCTTGATTTTATTTTGGACTAATCCTGCCATGGATTTTTAATTTCCTATATAAATATGTATTGTAAGTATTTATAATAAAACTAAGGGAAAAAATTGGCTTATAAGGGAAGATTTAAACCAAAGAACCCCTCTAAATACAAGGGCGATTATACTAAAATTACATATCGCTCTTTGTGGGAATTGAAGTTTTTTAGATTTTTGGATAACCATCCTGATGTCATATGGTGGGCTTCTGAGGAACACGTAGTACCTTATCTTTCGCCAATCGACGGTAAAATGCACAGATATTTTCCTGATGTTGTTGTACACAAAGTAACACCTTCTGGTAAAAAAGAAATAGTGATGATTGAAATAAAACCAAAGAGTCAAACAATAGCACCGGATCCTGCAAAGAAAAATTCTACTCCTTCTGGCAGAGTTTCGAGAAGATATTTAAACGAGGTAAAAACCTACGGCATAAATCAGGCAAAATGGGCTGCTGCACAGAAATATTGCGCAGAACGTGGTTGGAGTTTCGTGTTAATGACTGAACACGAGCTTGGAATAGGGAAAAAATAATGGCATCAATTATCCAGAATCATCTTCAAAATGCTCTTAAGAAGGGAATTACCAGCACAGACACGAAGGAATCTATTGAATGGTTCAGAAAAAATGTAAGACGAACTGCGGTAGACCCTTCACGTGTGATGCGTGAAGAACGTAATAATCTAGTCAACGCATGGACCAATACTGCAATAGGTAAAATGTATATGGTCTATTATGATCCCAAGCATAAAAAGACTCTGCCATACTATGACAGATTCCCTTTAATAATACCGATACACAAATATAATGACGGCATTCTTGGTCTTAATTTACACTATCTCCCGCCGTTTCTGCGAGCAAAGCTTCTGGATTCGTTATATGAAGTTGTCAATAATGATAAGTATAATGAAAAAACCAAGTTTGAAATTTCATATGATTTATTGAAGGGTGCTTCAAAGTATAGAGAATTTAAGCCATGTATTAAACGCTATTTGGGCGGGCATTTCAGGTCAAGATTTATAAGAATACCGTCCGCTGAATGGACCCCTGCCGTATTCTTGCCCGTCGAGCAGTTTGAAAAAGCATCGAGATCAGCGGTGTGGGCAGACTCAAGAAAAACCATTAGGGGTTAAGTCAATGGCATTTAATATATCAGAATTTAAAACAAATATGGATCGCTACGGCGGTCCATCCAGAAATAATCTATTTGTAGTTGAGATCTATAAAGACGTGCCTGGTACGAATATGACCTCAAGAGATCTCAGATTTTTCTGTAAGTCAGTAAATTTGCCTGGTGTTGATATAACCACGCAGGATTATAAACCGAATGGGTTTGGTCTATCAAGATCAATACCGATAGGTATAAATCAGTCGCCGGTGAATGCTGTTTTCATGTTAGATTCTAGGCATCAAGTATTATCGTTTTTCCATCGCTGGGCGCAGCAGGTAGTGAATTATGACTCTTCTGGTGGCATTCTTACCTCCATTAATAATCAGACTCCATACGAGGTCGGATATACGAGTGAATTTTCGGCAAATATGATAATTAGACATTATTCAGCAGACAGCCCATTCTTGTACTATGAATACAGATTGAACAAGGTATATCCTACACAAATAAGTGACCTTGATGTTTCATGGGAAGATAATGATTCGTACTCAACAATCACTGTCAACTTTACATATTCGGGATTCGGTTATACCGGATCACAAAGAGGCGAAGCGATAGAGAGAAATTCAAGAGGCACGGGATATATTGACACTCTAAATACGATAGGTTCTACCTATCAGTCACTGACTACTGATAATTTCCCAAACTCAGTACAAGACGCATTAGATCGGTTTACTTCATTCGGCAATACATTAACCAATTCAACGCAAGATAACTTTAGTTCATTTTTCAATGACCAATCACCTTCTATATAATAAAGGATTTTTAATATGCCATTACCAAAAATAGACGTACCTATTTACGAACTTGAATTGCCTTCAAACGGTGATAAGATTAAATATCGTCCATTCACCGTAAAGGAAGAAAAGATACTTCTTACGGCACAAGAATCAAAAGACGTAAATGAAATGATCGAAGCAACAAGACAAATAGTAAATAATTGCATACTAGACTATGACTTCGATAAACTTGCTCTGTTTGATCTTGAATACATATTGATAACTATGAGATCAAAGTCTGTTGACAATGAAGTCGAATTTAAAATAAAAGATCCCGAAACGGATGAAGAAGTAGATTTAAAACTTGATCTTGGCAATGTAAAACTACAAAGAGATCCGGAACATACAAATAAGATAAGAGTAGACGACAAATACTTTCTGTTTATGGCTTACCCCACAATAGATCAATTCAAAGGGATTCTAACAGGCGAGACAAAAACAGCAGGTGAAAGTTTTGACATACTGGTTTCTTGCATGGAAAAACTTGTATCCGAAGAAGAGGTTTTCAATTTCAAAGATTTCAGCGAAAAAGAAGTGAACGAATTTATTAATGGTCTCCAAGGGGACGTCATAAAGGGAATGAAGAAATTCTTCGATACAATACCCAAACTGAGACATGAAATTTCATATGTAAATAAAAATGGCGAAGATAAAGTATTCGTGATAGAAGGAACTGAAACTTTTTTTATCTAATGTTGAATCATACAAATCTATATGAATATTATCAAAAAATATTCGGCATGATTCAACATCACAAATACTCGATATCGGAATTGGAATCTCTAATTCCTTATGAACTAGAAATATATTATGGAATGCTTATAGACTACATAAAACAAGAAGAAGAAAACAGGAAAAACTGATGGCAACTCTCGAAGATCTAGAAGATTTACTCGGTTCAATGAACAAATCCATCTCTGAGCAAACTGGATTTCTCAAGAGATTGTTTGAACTGCAAAATCAAAACGCGGAAGATGAAAGACGAAGAAGAGAAAGAGAAAGGGCAGACAGATCGCGTGTGAAACCTACTACACAGAGCCCAGGCGGGGCTGGAGTTGATGCCGATGAGCTAAAACAAGGGACGGCAGCAGGTGAATCTTTTATCGGTGCCTTTTTAGGTTCTGCTGGCATATTGGCAAGCATACGCGGTCTTGCTGCAGGCGCTGCATCTCTGTCTCTTGCACTGACAGGGTTTACAGGTTGGGAAAGGAATATAATTGAAAAAATTGGGGGCGGTATATCTTCATTATCCAAAACCGTGACTTCTGGTGTTGTTAAATTACGCAATTCAATTTTAACCAAATTTTTTGGTTTTGCCGCGGAAGGTTCTGTAATAAGAGATCCCTTAACAGGTCGGTTTGCATCAGCAGGTACTGTTTCTGAACAAATAGCAAAACGCGTGAATAATCTTAGAGTGAAGGCTCTTTCTGTATTTGGTCTAGGCGCAGATGGCAAACCAATTCAAGTAAGAGGTGCCGATGGTATGTTTAAAGGAATATCTATAGTAGGCAGAGCAACCAACGCAATAAAGAATATATTATCACCTCTGAAAACAGTAGCCGAAGGCGTGTCAGGGTTCATTAAAGGGGCCGGTAGAGGTATTTGGAATTTCATAAGTCCCTTTATAGGAAAGGTGGGAGCATTTTCAAGATTAGTTGGTACAATCCTTAAACCCATAGGTATTATATTTTCGGCATGGTCAGGTATAAAAGAATACATGGGTAAAGAAGGTACGATATTCGAAAAGTTCGGCGCAGGAATAAGTACTTTTGTTGCAGATTTCGTGGGAGTACCATTCGATCTAATAAAGAATGGTATGTTATGGATAGTAAAGAAATTTTTCCCGGGATTGACAACAACTGACGGGTCGTTTGATGAGTCAACAGTCATGGGAAGAATATTACAATTGGCATCTGATTTCAGTATAGCGGAAACAATAAAATATCTCGTCGAAGCTCCCTTTAAAATAATAACAAATATAGGCGATTGGATCACAGAAAAGCTCTCCTGGGACAATATAACCAAGCCTGTATTTGACTTGGGTAAAACTGTATCTGATTGGGCATCCGATGTAAATAATTGGTTTTTTGAAACGCTAGATTCTGCGGAAAATACCATTAAAGATAAATTCGATTCCATAAAAAATCAAATTATATCTTTGCCTGACAAAGCAAGACTTATTGCAGAAGACATGTTCAACGATACAAAAGAAAAGCTTAAGATCGGTTTTCTTAGTTTGGGAGAATGGATTGCCTCTATCCCTGGCAGAATAAAACTGATGGCTTTCGAGGCCATAAACTTTGCAACGTCTGGTCTGCCCGAGTGGGCACAGATAATTTCTGACGAAGATATATCAAAGGCTAAAAGAGAGGTCGAGTCTGGCAATCCAACCATACAGAGTAAGATATCGAATATATCTGCTGAAGCACAGGCTGAAAGAAGTAGAATTGCGCGTGAATTACAGTTGCTGGAATCTGCAAGTATGTCGGGCAGACCTTCGGTCAATATAATAGCGCCTAATAACAGCACAACTCAGAATAACATTCAGGGTGGTTCTTCTTCGAGTACACTGAATTCGTTCGGCAGGTCGAATTCCAATGATATTGATAGAATGACAATACCTGGCGGTGTGCAATAAAAAAGGGGGCAACTTGCCCCCTAAATTATTCAGCCAAAAATTCTTTTTCTGACTTTATTTTTATTTTTACTTCTTTTTTATCTTCAGGTATCACAGATTTGAGTTTTACACTCAACATACCGTTTGACAACAACACATCTTTTACTTCGATGTTTTCAGCTATCGTAAATTTTCTTTCGAAATCACGTGTTGCTATTCCCTTATGGATATAATCGTAAGGAAGATCAGTATCCACACAATTGCCCTTTATTGAAAGAGTATTCTCTTTGAGAGTAATTTCAAGATCTTCCTCAGAAAACCCGGCAACAGCCATTTCTAGCAGATAAGAATCCTCACCTCTTTTTAGAATGTTATAGGGAGGATATTGAGTTTGACTTGCATTCTGTGCATTCAGTTTATTAAAAAACTGGTCAAATCCAATGAAAAATGGATCAAATTTGTAGTCTAGTCTCTTATTCATATTATTATCTCCTTTAAAAGCAAGATTAAGTTTAGGCCATTTTGTAATCAGCCCGGTTAAAAGTGAGCACCCAATAAAGGCGTGCCCACAATTCTATTTATACAGCTTATTCTGTACCAGTACTACCCATACCACCATCACGTTCTGTTTTTTGTTTTGGCTTTTTCGTGGTTTCTTCTAGGGTATATGTGAAGGTCTTTTCAAGAATGCCCTGGGCGATTCGTTCATCGTGGTATATTGTTACCGGAGTATCGCTCGCATTGAATACTAGAATATATGTAGGGTCAATATAATCGCTGTCAATGATTGCAGTGCTATTTGCAAGAAAAAGTCCATTTTTTAGAGCCATGCTTGATCGAATAAAGAGCTTCAATACATGCTTCCTTGGAATATCAAAGATCAATCCGGTTGGAATTAGTGCTCTGAACGAAGGTTGAATCTGTGAATAAAGCCTCCCCTGGCTGGATTTCTTAACTGGATATTGAAGTTTTTTGTGATGCGGGTTGTAAAATGTCACCTGCGTATTTGCATCAAAACAAGCTCGCAAATCAAAACCTGCCGAACCTTCTGTTTGAAATTCGGGGATTTTTGCATTCTCAGATGCTTTAAAAATTCTCATATTATATTAACTCCTTAGGTATATTTTTTCCTACATTATATTTCGCTACAAGTTCCCAATTATTCTTTTCTTTAAAGGGTAATATCTTTATTTGGCTTAGCGGTGCCACAGGATCTTCTGTTTGTGATGGCTCTAGTATTTCCAATAGATTCCATTCTTCAAGCAAATTCACTATTGTATTTCTCCTGGCCAAATCTTCGTTAGAAAATGTATCAGTTTTGCCATCTAATATAAACAATTCCTTAAAATGCAATATTACATAATTGCCTCTTTTATGCAAAATATGACAGGATTGGTATAATTTATTTTCTTTCTTTGATGAAATTCCTATTCTCATCAAAGTTTCTTTTATTTTTAAAAAAGAATCTGGGTCTGGCAATCTTATATGAACGCCCACGCCTCTAAATAGATCTTTTTCCATAATGATTCACCTTTTTTATTGTTATTATATTATCATTATGATGTTCACGAGTTGACCATCGTAAGTATTTATAATTTACCCGCCCTTAGAGATTTTTTCTCTAAGGGCATTCAGGTCATCTTCGGTCAAGGCCTTCATATATTGTTTTGCAACACCTCTACTGACAAGATAAAGTTCTTGTATCATGTCCAGATCTTTATTCTTTTCAGCCTTGTGCCATTTAGAAAATCTATTTCTGGGGCGAAGGCTCCCTCTGTAGTATTCAAATTGAGCCTCTGGGAATAAATTATGCCGCATATTCATTTCGTTGCTGTGTAGTATGGTATCCTCGAAATATGTAAATCCGCGATTTATTATATAAGGATTATACTGTTTGGCGGTCAACTTAGGATTTTCAGATTCTCCTATAAGATCCTTTTTGTTATGCGACGCTGCCTTAATAAAATCAAACGGTGATAAATCAGCCATTAGCTTCCTCCACTGTATCCGATATGCCGTTAAATGTTTCTGCGCAAGACTCGCATATTTTTTTACTATGCAATCCTTCCTTTGAAGAATATTGCAGAGTAAATGGGTTTTCAGACAGTTCTGCATCACAGAAAAAACATTCTGTTTGCTTTTTATCTTTGAATATTTTTCTAAACATTATCTAAAACTAGTTTCCATCATTATTTCTGTTAAAAATGCTACCAGATTAATTTCGGGGTCTGCAACGAAATTATTTTTGTACATATAATCCGCAAGAGTAACTACAAATCCGGGCATGCTTTTCAAATCAACCTTATCGGTTGCAGCATCATAAATCCTGCGGAAAAGTTCATTTACGTCTTGATCACTGTTATCAGCACACCACTTGCGCATATCGGTGAATTTCTTTTCCTTCAGCAATTCAAATAGAGTATCGACAGATTCTTGCTTTACATTTACAAAAATGCCAGCATCAATTTTGCCCGAAGCCGAATACGATTGAAGCTCAGTAAGAACACGCCTAAAATCAGGGAAATGCCTTTCAATGATTTTCGCCACGACAGCCTGATCATATTCTACATTTTCATTTTCTAGTATCGAAATAACACGTTTAAAGAATTTGGCCGCAAGCTTTGGTTTGTCCTCTTTTTCGATTGAGAAATCTACCTCTGAAAGCCTTGATCTGAGAGGATCAATAATACGATTTTTGAAGTTGCAAGTAAAGATGAATCCGCAATTTTTAGAATACTCTTCGATGAAATTACGAAGCGCTGGCTGCACCGAAGATGGATTCAGATAGTCAGCCTCATCAAAAATGACATATTTACGACCACCCGAAAAAGATACTGATGACGCAAAATTTGAAATATCATGGCGAAGTACATCAATGCCAGCATTCAGTGATCCGTTTTTGGTGATATAATCACAATCCAATTCCTCTAAAACTGCCTTCGCGATTGTAGTCTTGCCAACGCCTGGGCCACCACTCAATAGTAAATTTGGCACATTGCCATCAGAAATGAATTTCTTAAATGACTTTTTTGTGCGCTCTGGTAGAATCGTATCCTCGATTACTCGGGGGCGATATTTTTCAACCCACAAAATTTCATCGGCTTTAAAATTTTCAATTTTATTCATTTAATCACCCATTTTTCATATTATAAAAAGAAGATACCTTACTCGGTATCTTCTGTATCATTTTCGGATTGAGTTTCTTGTTCGTTTGAAGAATTCTGATCTGCAACAGTCTCAAACTTATCTCTCAATGTACCCACAACAGTCAATTCTTTACCTTCGAACGCGCCACGTTTAACACACGTGTCGATAATAGAAACGACAAGAGCCAGATCTTGTATTGTGATGTTTGTTTCGGTGTCGTCCATGTTTGTTATCCTTTCTTATAATCTGATTTAGATTCAATCGCAATATAATACGATACCTTTTCACTATCAAATTTTGAAATACCCTTTGAACTCAAAGTAACATTGTATTGCTGAGGCAACAATCTTAGATTTTCAGTTTTGATGATTAGCTTAAAGGTATCGTCCGTTTCACCCAATTGCACTCCAAAGGTATCTGAACTTGGGTTATCACTGTCAATTGCCTGGAGCGAACAAGCTCCGTCTGCACCGACAAATGCAATTTCGGGTAGTTGAAGAACACCAGAAGCTTTAATAACTGATTGAAGATCATCCCATGAAACACTAACCGTAACATCCTCCGAAGGCAAGTTAATATCCTTTTCAGGAGGAGAGATTACCATCGAGGGATCAGCAAACACGTATTTTGTTTTTCGCTTATCCTCCGAAATAATAAAATGGTTATCATTAAATTCGATTTCTGGGTCTTTATACAAAGAGCACAGAGACAAGAACCTAGACATATCATAGATACATGCTTCAGAGGGAAACTCATCGTCAAGTTTTGCCATGGCCATGACGGTTTTTTGCGGGCTGATGGTACGAATTACATTACCTGGTTTAATCGTGATTGATGGATTAATTGAGGAAAAGTTTTTCAATACCGTATTTGTAAATTCGGAAAATTTCATAATAAACTCCTATAAATGTAATCAAAAAGGCTTACGGCCTGGTTATCATTTTATTTCTTTTTTTCTGCTTTGTCAACTCTTTATTATAGTTTTTACGATTCGAGGATTTATCAGATGTTGCGGTGGCGCCCAATTCTGACAAAGCTGCCATGGAGCCTTTAAATATATATGATCCAACATGATGTAATTGCATCCAAGGGCACATCCATACTTTCATCCCAGCTTTTCTTGCATTGCGACAGAAAAAGTAATCCTCTGATAGATATCTCCTAGTTTCAGGATCAATACCACAATCAAAATAGGCCATAATATCACGAGAACCATCAAAACTTTCAGTTCTCATATGATCTGGTTTGTATTTAAACTCAGGATATACTTTCTCATACTTTTCAAATGTAGCTCGAGGTATTAACATGAATCCAGTACCCGCCTCTCCAACTTCGATGGGTTGGTCGAGTCTGAACGAAGTAATCTTTGTATTTACAGGATTGAAAACATAATCGGCTGAATAATACTCTAGGTTAAATGGATTTTCGTCTGCCTTCCCGGCATCCACCGCTTTCTTTATCTTTTCCCATGCAATCGTCTTTTTTGGATACGGTGCTGTAATGACATCATACTTGTCCGGATCTGATATCTGAATGCCAAGTAATGATAAAACATCTTTAGGAGAGAAATTGATATCCGCATCAATGAACATCAAATGTGTGCAATTTGATCTGATAAATTCATCCACTACATAATTGCGCGCCCTCTGTACAAGGCTTTCATTGAACAGGTAGTAAAACTTAACTTCAATACCGTATTTAGCACAAATCGCTGAAAGATCATTTGTTGCCTTACAAAACAGGCCTGAACAATTCCCCCCATACATTGGCACGCCTATAAATATGGAATATTTTTGCAATTCCTCAGTTGTAATTTTAATTTGTTCCATTGTCACCTTTCTATCATCTTTAAATCATTTTCTGCCCTAAGGATAGCTTGTATCCTAAGAACATCTGCTAAAACATCCCAGCTGCTATCGTGTTCTACAAAAGTTTCGTTCCAATGGGTTTCGTCTTCAATTGGAACAAAGCCGTTCTTTTTAGGAAAGTCTAGCTTACTATCGATAAACGTTCTTATGTCCCTTACTTTCCAGTGAGGAAGATACTGGTTTATGTGATGATATTTATTCTGAGATTCAAAAAGTCTCCACAATAAAATTGGATCAACCGCATTTGATCTAGACCACCAATAATCAACTTTGCCCTGATCAATAAGATAATTTATAAACATGTCTACAAATTCTTCTACAGTTAAATCAGAAGCAAGTGGCTTGATATTTTTCTTTGCTTTATCTGGAAGTGATTCCCAAAACTGCACGGTGTCTTTACTTACTACCCAACCGTATTTAGAAACTTGTTCTTTAACTGAAAGCTTAAACCGCCTTACACCTCGAATGGTACTTGTAGTGTATGGTCTGTCAGATAACATTTTTTCGGTGTCCGCAACAAACACTGAAACATCTATCATAGCGCACTCGTATACACCCTGGCCCATAGTTTCAAAATCAAAAAATAAATGTTTCATTAAGTAAATTCCATAATGTTAAAGTTGGATTCGTTTTCTCGAATTCTTTGAGAAAGATTATCTTGTATGATGAACGACGATTGTTCCATAGTTCTTTCACCGCGAACTGTAGCCCGAACCTCAGTTGCCATGTCAGTTGCAGTTTTAAATGGAACATTCTGACAAATGTGATTGATACTCTTTTCCGGATTTATCAGTTCATAATCTTGAGGTAAACCCATAATTGTCATTGCTTCACGATAGTTGATATAACGATCTTCTACGGGATGTGTTACAACGCGTGGCATGTGAACAACAAATGCACCAATATGATGAACAGGTACCA
>Ga0102945_1000324_pt1 | contig 14612 bp, 26 predicted proteins | sample SalPonred_H2O_MG_FD_78207 | JGI IMG/M metagenome (GOLD analysis project Ga0102945, IMG submission 78207) | Salt pond water microbial communities from South San Francisco under conditions of wetland restoration - Salt Pond MetaG R2_restored_H2O_MG ...
ACTTCATAACGTCTTTCAAGTATTCTGGATTCTTAAAGTATTCGTTGATACCGTCAACAATTTCTTCATGACTGAAGTCCATCTCTTCGGCGTAAACACCATCATGATCTAGACTGTAAAACATATTCATGTAATCGATAAACTCATGACCACGTTCTGCAATCTTCATCATTTCGTTTAAGTTCATTTGCCTATCTCCTAACTGTTATATACAGTATACCCGAAAACGCAGTTTTGGTCAACCTTTTTTTTAATTTTTTGGAATACGATAAACAATACCTTGTGCTGTGATAACACGGGCAATGTTTTCCTCTGCAAAATCCTGTTCTAGTTCTGCTAACAGTTTGCGGTTTTGAACGTTGGTGTTTACAACTTTAAGAGCAACAAACTTTTTACGATAGTTGATGTGTACTTCGCCGTAATAGGCCATTTCCAGTACTAGCTTTTTGCGTTCCGCATTTAGTTTTTGCTGGCTAGTATAGTGAGTACTAGCGGCATAGCTTTTTACAGCAGCATCTTGTGCAGCAAAATAAGCGTAACGTCCAGCACTTTTGGTTTCAAGTTCTACAGTTTGCATTGCTAGCTCTCCTAATTTCTATATTATTAGTATAGCCGAAATGCGCCAAAAGGTCAACCTTTTTGTTCTAGCTCCGCATTTGCTCGCACAAGTTGTGCAAAGGTATCGCCGTAGTGTTTGCTGTAGTAGCCAACAACTGTGTTCCAGTCAACAGGAATGTTTCCTTCTGTCATACGGCATTTGAGAATCTGTTCTTCTTTGAAGTCAAGGATAACATTTGCTTCTTGCAAATCGCGAGTCTTTAGTTTGTTAAGTGTTTGTGTTGATTCATCAATCTGTCCAGTTGGACGTTTTATGAAAGTAATTACAAAGTATCTCATATCTGTGTTAGCTCTACTAGTGTTGCTGATAAATTAATTTCTGGATCGGCTACAAAACTGTGATTAACCAGTCCTTGTCTAATTGTAACAATTGCTTGATCCTGCTTTTCTGCAGAGTCGCCCCACAGTTCAAGATTATCATACATCCAACGGAATACGTCTTCCATTTCTTCTGGACGCACACTACTACACATCAGTTTGCGAGCGTCGATAATACGTCCTGCTTTAAACAAGTCTACTGCGTTTAGTTTCCAATCACTGCTACCCCCTTCGTCGCCATGCGGAGCTGCTAGTGTGCCATCTGTTGCGTTCATCTGACACATGTTCAAACATTTACGCAAATCTGGATAGGTTGCTTTCACATAAGTGTCCAATGTGTCTAGTTCAAACACCACACCTTCTGTTACCAACACTGTTGCCATTCTTGCAGTAAATTCTACTTGATCCACTTTTTCAATGTGGAATCCTTGACAACGACTATGCAATGCAGGAATAACTCTGTTCGGATAGTTACAAGTGAGAATAAATCTAGCACTGGCATGATATGTTTCCATCACACCGCGCAGGGCCGCTTGTCCGTTAGGTGAAATGTAGTCTGCCTCATCTAACAGTACCACTTTAAACTTGCCAAACGGCATTGTTTGTACAAAGCCTGTAATTTTGTCACGAATAGTGTCAATGCTGTTTTCACGACTTGCGTTGATCTCTAGTACATCATAATCATCAATTTCTAGTTCGTTGATTAAGATTTTTGCCAGTGTGGTTTTGCCTACACCTGGCGCTCCACTAAACAACAAATGCGGAATAGCACCTGAATTAATCCATCCTTGCACCTGTGCCCGTTGTTCTTCGTCGCGGAACACATAATCTGCTACTGTGCGTGGTCTATACTTTTCAGTCCACAGTTCTTTCATTTATTAGATTACTCCATCGTTTTAGTTTTTCACGTTTGGCTTCAGCGGCTTGTATTATAGCATCCTCGCTGATCAAGTTATATTCGTAACACAACTGTACCATGCACAGTAAGTCACCAACTTCTTTCTCAAAGTTTAACACATCCGCCCAGGTTTCGCTACCAAAGCGGATAAGTTTACTTGCTTCTTGTTGAACTTCGGCACATTCTTCCATAAGAATAACCAACAGTTCTTCGTTTTGATTCATAATATACCTGTTACACCTAGTACTTTTCTGGTTTTATCTGGTGATAAATTTACCACAGCATGAGAAAACATGTTTACGTTAATAAGCAAAGGTTTGTGAATAGGGATACACCCAACTCCGTTGAGTTTAAAATGCACATTGTCTGAATTGCTATAACTTTGGTAAAATTTAGTTGCACCTTGAATATGTTTCAAATTTTTACTGCCACTGTGATCATCAATGTGTATGTGAATATACCCCATTGGGTCTAGACTAGCAATGTTAAATGAAAATATTTGCTTGTATCCCATTGCTGAAAAATATTTGCCAAAGCCGTTAAAACTACCATGACCAAATTCTGTTGGATCCGCATCCTTTACTGATGTTTTAATCCAACTTTTTATGCTCCATCCTTGAGAATATTCACTTATAGGGTCGAAAAAATTACATTGTTCTTCGACTAAATTAATATCATCTAGCATTGTATACAGCAACGGATTATCCAATTCGATATAAGGCAGTTTTTTGCTGTTTTTATTCCACCATCTTGGCCCAGTTCCATGTCCAAAAAATTGTTGTAGCTCCACAGTAAAGTCTTGCGGAATGCTTACAGGACGATCCACAGTAAGCAGATATTTTTCAAACAAGTTCTTGCCGTAATCACTGTTAGAAATCTGATTGATTATTTCGGCTTTCATGTGTCCAACGTTAGGATGAATCCAAATTTTAAAACAACCAGGTTCAAATACAGCAGTTACAGGTTGAAATTTTTCTCCATGTACGTTTTCAAAGTAACCTGTATACAATACTTGTCGTAACGGACAACCATCGATATAAATTTCATTTATTTCAACCGTTTCTCCTTTGTAAGGAATCTGTAGCAATATCCATTCATTGGGTAAACTCACAGTTGAATTGTTAGATACAGGGATCAAATTACCAGTCAAATCTTCCAATAAAAACGTGGTGATTGGTTTATTGGACTCTATTGTAATCCGAGTATCTTTGTACAAATTTGCCTCACAGTTTTGTTTGTGAAATTATACGTTGATTTGCTAGTAAAATTTGTTCGCGCCGTTCAAGAGCTGCTTGTAATATTTCAGTTTGCCTGCGTTGTCTTTCGAGTTCGTTTTCGTGTTGTTCCACTGGTTGTTCTTGTTTAAAACGATCAAATTCACCGTTTTCTGCTAGCACACTGCTTTGTGCCCAGATTGTGAAAATTGCAGCCACTGCTGTTAATGCCTCAGGCATGATGTTTTTCCTTGCTTAGAACAGTAATTAACCTTTCTTGTTCCCAAGATTCTTCGCCAGCAAAATATCCTATATCATCTAACAAGTCTTCAATGAACCATTTCATTTCTACCAGTTGTTTTTTATATTGCACTGTGACAAAACCTGTTTCGTGAACATCTTTGGCTGCATGAGCAAGTTGTCGTAAGCTGATACGAATGCGTTCTAACTCAATAGAATCTCTCATTGCCCTGCTCCAAAATCTTCTGGACGATGACGAACACCTGGGCCAGTGTCGATTTCATCCGGGTTGAATGTTTCTATATACCCACGTGGATCTTCATCACTTAATAACAACATACATTCTGGATCAATTTTCCTTAATGTTTGTGATTCACCGTTTTGATTTTTAAACTGTATTCCTCTAGTCCAGCGACCATGTTCAACCAAGACCCATTGACCTTTTTTCACATCTTTTTGTTCAGGTCCTACTTCGTATACCAATGCCCATCTTGCTCGTAATCCACGTTGCTTACCGTCATCACCTAACAAAAAAATACCGCCCCCCGACATACCTGCTTCGAAATTCATATCTGTAACAAGTACTTCATCATGAAGTGCTCTAATTTTTTTAAAACCTTCCAAAGGACGTAAATATTTTTGTGAACCGCCTGCATCTAGTTTCATATTATATTAAACCTCAGAATCATTTTGTTTTGCTTTAGCGATAGCATCTGCTAAACCGCCAATACCATTGGAAGATTCCACAGCTGGATCTTCTGCCACAGCCTGTGGTTGTACGATTGCATCGTTACTAACACTCGATTCAAATTGATTCGCTTTGATACTGGTATCTACAACTTCATCGTTACTAACATTGGTTCTTGTTTGTTTTTTATAGTGGCGACGAATTGATGCATTTCTAGAATCAATTGATTTGTTTTTCGAATTAAGTTTGTCTCCTCGAGCATTTACACCCATGTTACCCACTGCTCTAACTGTTTCGTTTTGAAGTTGTAGAGCACCAAGGTCAACAATTTTTCCTTGTGCAGTTTTATAAGTTTTTTTAGCCATTGATTTCTCCTAAAATCTGTGCGAGTATTTAACGAAGGAATTCTTCGGGGTCTAAATCATAGTAGATGCTGTCAACTCTATGTACTTCTAACAAATATAATACATAACTTGCTACACTCGATCCACGTCCTACACCCCATATAATTCCGTTTTGTTTCATTTTGTCCACTAGATATTTTAAATATCTTAATAGATTAAATAAATTTTTTTCTTGATATAGTAATAGTTCTTTCCCGACTCTTTGTAGTTGTTCATTTGTGGAACATAATCCTAACACATATTCAGCAATATCAAAGTTTTTGTATTCCTCTGGCATGTACCAATTGCTTTGATTTTGTGTATCAAAATCTTCCACAGATACACTGACATCAGTGGCTTTCAAAAATACAGGAACCTTTTCTAATTGGTTAGAACACACTGAAACATCTTCAACAATCAAGTTATCTGGAACAGTGCCATTGATCATCAGTTGATTAACAATGTCATTTTCTAAGAAAACTAGTTCGCCAAACTTATTCTTTTTCATCTTTGCCAAATGCTAACACAGTGGAATTGTCGTCTTTGATTAACAGTTCATCGTCCCATTCCAGGTGATAATCATGCCAACTATCAGTTTTTTGCAGTCGTATAATATTACTATAGTTTGTGTTTTTTTCAAAGGTATTTGGGTCAGCAGTATGCCACCAGCCTAGTTCTTCAAATGGCCCTACATCTTCTTCTTCGTTTTGCAAGTACCAAAGATTCTGTCCAAGGTCACTGGAAATTTTAAGTTGTGTGATAAACAAACGATCCTGCATGATTGCATTCATTTTACAATATAACATGATTCCAATAATTTGATCAACCGGTGTTTCAGGTAATATAACTACATTTATGTCAGCACTTTGAAAACGATCTATTGCATCTGTATCCGTGATGTTTACAAACACGCAGTTTTGAAAATGATTAAACATCATATGTCTCATTCTGTCTAGTGCAATGTTTTGTTCTACTCCATCTATGGTCTGTGTTATCATTTCCAATTTGATGTAGTAGTTGTTCATTTGCAACGTATCATCAAGATAAGTGCCTGCTGTGAATTGAAATTGATGTTCTAATCTTACGTTCATGATATATCGATCTTGTCGTCGTGACCAGAATCTTTGGTATTCTGGCGTTGTCTTTCTTGATAATGGTTACGATAGGTTTCCAAAGCCATGGTCAACTGACTGATCAACTGGGGATTACCCATGCGATATGCTTGTAGTAGTTTTGCATTTAGCTCAGATATTTTGGTCTGCAGATCTTCTTCTTTGAGTTCTGCTAGACTGCCAATCAGTGGATGTTCCATGATAATTCTCCAATAACGGAGCCGTCCATAAATTTATAGGCGGCAACCAGATGTCTTTCCAAACAGTTTTAGAGGTCACCCTCTTTTCTGTTTTCTGAGTAGTGGACATCAAACTTTCCTCCAGGGTAACGAGCTTCGAGTTTGCGGACGTTTTCTTCAATCACCTCGTTAGGGTCAAGACCAAGTGCTCGGCAACTATTAATCCAATACCACATAATATCGCCAAGTTCTCTTTTAGCGTGAAAGATAGTGTCATCGTCCAAAGGTTTACCTTGGAATACGCATTTTTTAACAATTTCACTGAACTCACCTCCTTCACTTGCAAGTCCAATACTTCCTGTGAGAAGTAAACTAATGTTTACTTTTTTATTTAACTCTGTTAACCGAGAGTGCAACATTAAAGCATTGTTACTTTCATCAGAGGTAACTTCACCTACAAAATCTAGATAACGATTCAAATCTACGTTCATAAAAAAACTCCTATACACAGTATATAATAGTGCATAGGAGTCTTCAAGTCAAGTGTTTTGGTTAACCTAGAGTAGGCAATCCGTTGCTTGCACCCGGGCCTGTGCCGATTACAAACCATTTACTATTAACATAGAGTAGAGTTACTGTTTGTCCAATTTCATCAAATGTAACCGTACCAGTGCCTGATGCTTTCCAGCCAGCATTGGTTACTGTTGTAATCATATCACCACTGGTAATATCTACCGCCGCAAGAACTTTAACTTGTCCTTCGTTACCTGCTGCCAGTGTACTTGTTTCGGCAGCCGCTGTGGTAAAGTAACTAGTTGTTTTAAGTAGGCTTGCTGCGCCACTGGCCGCAAGATCTTCTGCACTTGGTAGGTATATTGGATCATTATTGCGGTAAAGATCTTCCACACCAATGGTTGTACCGCCGTTGCTTGTACTAAACTTTAGTGCATAAGTACCCTCTTTGTTAAACGTTATAACATTATTTGCATCGTTTCCCTGGATTACTGCATTTCCAACTGCTACTGAGCTAGGCATAGTAACTGTGTATTGTGTAGAACCTTGTGCTAATTCGACTATCCATTCTGCATAGTTACCGGCACTCGGAATATTTGTAAATCCTAGTGTAATATTACCAGTTAGCGTACCAATTTTGTGATAATTTGCGGTACTAAAATCAACACTAACATTACCAGTTGTGTTTGCATTATCCACTTTGGTAAATCTTAAACCTTGTAATTTAGCATTTTCTAACAATGCTCCGTTTAGATCATTGTCTAGTGTTGTACCTGTTAAAGCACTTTTCAAAAGTACTTTACTTTGCAAATCATCAATTTCAGTTTCTGCAAACTCAAAATTGCTTTTTATATTTGTAAAGTTATCACGGAATCCTTGGCTGTCATTGTCTTGACCTGCAATGGGATACGTGGTATCAATGTTATTTGGGTTGATGTTACTTGCATCTTTTTCCTATCCTAATATGTTTGTTTTTGGGAACACTAGATATTTATTATATCTATCTGTAAACTCATAATTATCCACCGGGCTGGTAAATCGTAAACTTGTACCGTCAAATGTAGTTTCATCTGCGCTGCTAGTTGGATTTGTGTTTTGGTCGTAATTAAAAGTGGTTTGTTTTGCAGGTAACCAATTGCCGCCGTCGGTGCTGTCTTCGTTTGGCACCCAGTTTTTGGTCATGCTTCTATCTAAAATATATCTATCAACATCAAAATCCACTTGATTGAGTATTTCTCCAAACTGTTCGCGAATGTTATAGGCAACTTTTGCACTTTCTCCCGGTTTGGTGTAAGCTATCACCCACGCACGAGTAAAACCTAACACTCTTCCGTTGGTTTGTTTACTGGTCATCCACAGTGGCAAAATTGTGTTTGTTTGCCCAACAGTGTCGATTACTTGATCTCGCATGTTAATTAAACTGTTTGGATACACTGTTTGTGTTTCAGTGCTACCATCTGAATCAATTATAGGAAAAGCTGTCTCCACACTTTGAGGTGGACTTTCGCCGCTACTGTTAACACCTGTGTCTATAATATCTGCATATACTACTTCGTAAACAATATTGTCATCGGCATCTAAGGCCTGTGCAGTTGCAATACCATCTACAACCAACTGCTTGCGGAAATGATTTAGTTGCAATGCTTGCACATATTCATCTAAAGTGGCACTGTCTAAACTAAAAGCATGTACATATTTGATATCTCTTGCTACACCAAAGTATGGGTCATCTTTTCTATATAAACTACTTGGCGGAATAATGTCTTGATTTTGTAACAAACTATCAATTAAGGCTCTATCTTCTGCAGGAGGCATTGCCTGTATATACAAACTTTCGTATGGAGTATTATAACTTCTGTTTAAAAAGATTCTAAACGTTCTAAAAACACTGATCAATCCATCCGATGTGTATGCCTCTACTGTAAAGTCAAACTGCTGATCAAAAGTAGTGGGATCGATATTCAATCGAGTTGATCTTGCTTGGTCAAATGTTGTTGTACCGCTATCGAGTGTAAAGGTATTAAAACTAGCTCGTCCAGCAATTTCGCCACTGGGCAATAGTTCTAAACCTTGTGGCAATTTGTTGTAAACACCAGGAGTGCTTGGGTAAGTGCCTGGTTTCAATCTAAATTGTAAAAGTTTATCACTTGGTGTACTTGCTTCTATTGCTAAATCGCTTATAGAACCACTGTTAATTGGCCCTAGACTGTAAACATCAGTGGTTCCTGAAACAAGTGTGCCATTGAGCCACGAAACGCCACTGGATAGATCGCCGAGAATGGTAATACTATAGTTGTAAAGGTCACTTACTATATTGGGATTATCTTTTTTGTATACACTAATTCTGAAACTATAATTTATTTCAGTAGCACCCTGATCTGGGAAAAACCCTCTTAACCATCCTGTATTTCTATCAAATACTAGATTAGGAGGTACATCTGCACTATCTCCGGTTTCAATTTCAAACTCAATCTGATCTCCATCTAGATCCAAACCTTGCACTTGATATGCAAAGAAATTATCATGTCTAAATGTACCTATGAAACCAGCTGCTGTGGTAGCTGTTGCTGCTGGGTAGTTTAAAATAAATGGTGTACGTTGACTCAGTACATCGGCTGTGATATCATTGTTATCGCCAGTGAAATCCAAAGTGTCTGCTGTAAGACTGTCTCTGCTTACAACAAACATGGTAAATGTTCTTAAATTTTGATCTTTTCCGTCAGAAATTTGAACTGTAAATTGATAATTTTTGCTAACACTTCTCGAACTAAAATCAAAAGGAAATTCGTCGTAGTCACTGTTTTCTCTGTCAAATCCTGCAATAGCAGTTTCTGGCAGCAGAGCAACTGGTTCAATGTATCCAGAAATGGTGCCTGTGGAACTTATGCTTAATCCTGGAGGCAATTCCCCTGACTCGATGCTTACCGTTACAGTGTCATCTGGATCTTGATCTGTGAACTCAATATCAAGATTTACAACATCTCCATCATAGAATGTGCCTAAGCTACCTGCTGGGGTAGTAAATTCAGGTATATCTTGTCCTGTAACAGTAAGGCTAAAAGTTCTATCGTTTATTCTTGTTGTGCCGTTTTCCTCGACATAAGCTCGAATAGCAAACTTGCTAACAACATCTTCACCTACTTCTGATGGCACACCCTGTATTCTAGCAAACGGAACCGGGACTCCTTCGATAGTGCCATTGATTCTAACTTGGATTCCTTCAGGAAGTTCGCCTGCAATAAGAATATATTTTACAGTGCCACCGTCAGTATCTTCGGCGATTACAGGCACATTAAAGAACAACCCTTCTGCTATTGTTCCTAAACTACCTGCTGGTGTTGTCCACTGTGGTTGTGCCATATTTTACCAACTCGTATCTAACGAAACTCTGCCCCAAATAATACTACTTCCGTCGTAATCTTGAAAACAAACATAAAGATGAGTTGCATTTGCAGCAATATCGCCTACACTGTCTCCAGCACTTCCAATGCTGGAACTAGGCACCGATGCATTTACTCTGCTGTATAATTCAGCAAAGTTTTCATTACATTTGATATAGGCGTTTCGTAAACCGTCGCCAGTTCCATCATTTGCATTTGTGCCTACATTTATTACTTGACGTGCCATGGGAATCCTCTGTTATTTAGAGTATTTAGCACAATTTAATTGGTTAGTTGAAGTCTACCCAACTACTTCCATTATAACCTTGAAAAGTAGTACCAGTTAAAACAATCATTCCAGTTGAGGGGGTTGTAATAGTTGCATCTCGCACAGTCGCATTAGCGTATTGCGGAACATGTATAGGTCCAGCACTTACCAAGCCTCCACTGCCTAAATGCGCACCTTGAAATGTCAAATTTGCGTTGCCTAATCTACGAAGATTTGTTGTGTCAGGAACAATATCACTGTTGACCACAACTTTGCCAATTCCATCTGGGCTTAGAGCAATATTTGCATTAGTTATATTTGCTGAAATTGTACTGCCGCTGATAACAATATTAGAACCTGTAGGGCCTGATGCATATACTTCAATAAAGTTGTCATTCACTTTGTCAAATGCCGAACGCAGTGTATCTCCAGATCCGTCATTTGGAGAAGTACCGAGATTGATGTTTTGTCGAGCCATTCTATCTTATTCCTTTTACAAATTATTTATAGCAATAAGATTTACAGACGCTGATTGACCACGTCCCAGTTGATGATTTTCCAGATGTTGTCGAGATACTTTTCTTTATCTGATTGATAGTCAAGAGCCCATGCATGCTCCCACCAGTCTATAAGCAATGCTATGTCTGTTCGAACAGCATGATTTTTGATGGTTTTAATATCACCTGAAGTGCTCATATAAACCCAACCCGAACCTTGAATCTTCATAGCTTCGTCTTTTACTGCTTGTTTGAAAGCATCGTAGTCGCCATGTACCTCTTCGATAAGTTGCAGACTAGCACCTTTGGGACGATTAGGAGATTTTGGCGGTCTCAGTTGTGGAAAGAAAATGTTGTGCAAGAAACTGCCAGCACGATTGAAATCTCGGTTGCCCTGGTCTTTATTGAAACGTTCAGCATAACCTCGAGCAAGATTCTCGTAGTGATAGTCTATGGTTGCCGCACTCATAACTGGTTCTAGTTCATCCTTTTTATAAGGAAGAGGATTGGTTTCTAGTTTGGCAGGACGGGTGCTGGCTTCTACAAGTTTGATATATTCACGCATACAGTATTTATTAAATAAGTGTCTCTGGTAAGTCAAACTCCTGCTATTAACACTTTTGACACTAGTTTCTTGCCATCGATTAGAATTCGTAATTGTAGGTTACTATGTCTTCTTGGAGCATTTTGCTTACTAAATCTTTGGCTTCAGGTGTGTAGTAATCTTGGTAATTGTTTCTATCACTGCTGTTGATCCAAGGGAGCTCAATGTTGCATTTTGTTTTATCCTGGATTAAATGAAAGTCATCCAAAAGGTTTTCGTAACGCAGTAATAAATTTATGTCATTTGAAAAAAAGTCTTTTTGCGACAAAACCAAATAACCCCAATCTTGATTTTTCAAAATCCAATCAGCAAAATCCATGTTATAGTGTGATCTAGCTCCAACTAGTCCTTCAACACTACCATGTTTTGTACTACCTTGCTCAGCTCTTATTATTCTGTTCTCGATTTTTTGTTTTTCGTAAAAAAACGCACTTACACATCTATCCCAAGGGTTTCTTACCACACCAAAACTAAAACCAATTTCGGATCGATCAATGCTCATTTCGTTGAAACCTTTTACCATTGTGCCAAAACTTTGATGTTTTCCGCTTACTTTATAACCATTACAATTGCTGGTTAGCCAGATAGATATGCTAGTTCCAGCTGCTCTTTTATTATGGAAAAACGTAATACGTTCTGGATTATCGAGAACTATTGCCATATCCTTTATTTAGTTAGTTTCTACGCATCTGACTAATAGCCCGGGCATCTTCTTCGCCGAGTACAGGCACAGCATTTGACTTGTGCATGGTGGCAATGCCTTTTACAAGAGTACCAGTGTACGTTTTCTTTTCAGGAAGGGGTGCGAATCCTTTTGATAGAGCGCCACTCTGATACGTTGGAGTCTCCCGTCTATAACCCGAAGCCTTGGGTGTAAACGTTTTAACTTCTGCCGGAGCCAGATGCTCTTGTTTGCGTTTAGTCGTAGTTTTGCCGTGAACACGATTAACATACTCCTCAAATGTAACACGCTCATTGTGACGTCCTGCTTGTTTCATACGCTTATTGTAAGCACGATGTTCTTCAGCTAGTTTTGCTTGTTGCGCGGATGTTAGTTTTTTCTGCTGAGGCTTGCGAGTGTTAAGTGTGCTGAACCCGCGAGCAAGATGCATGGTCATGTATAACCCTCCGATATTCAATTTATACTAGTATACTGTAGAATTACTTTTTGGACAAGAGATGAGGATGTTTTATTCGGAAAATAGTTTCTTGATGTGGATCATGAAAACTAAGAAAGGCTTTTACGGTTGTTCCATGGCTGGGCGTTCTAAAATGATCTGTCCACATTATCCAGCCTTCGCCCATCCATTTGGCTTTGCTTACCGCACCAACACCAATGTTACGACCATTCTGAGTTGTAAGCAAATTGCCAACGTCTTTTTGCAACACCTTTAAAATGTCTGGAATTAGAGCGTAATTAACTTCCATTGGGTTTCCTTCTGCCAAATCGGTTTTTGCCCGGCCCTGCACTAATTTTTTTAAATTCCAAAGACTCCGGACAAAACTTGCACTGAGGAATAGGATCTCTAATTTTTTTCATGAACTGATCGAACACAGTTTCGTTATCGTCGTGCAAAAGCTCGCGATATGAAAGCATTAGTTCTCGGTCACTTTCACTGAGCACCAATTCAAATTGTTTGTCAAACTCTTTGAACAAAACACTCTGTCCACACTTGCTAAGTTTGCCATCCATCATATAGTGACAATATTTTGCATAACAATTAGTGTGTGCTGTCACAGGATCACTGTTATGTAATGTAAAATTGTTGTGGTCCGGTCTTTCTATAAACGTAGGTGTGCTAAAAAAGTCTTCTTGATCTATGTGTACAATGTAACCAGTTGCATCTTTGATAATGTAGTTTTTTCTTTGTTCGGCTAGAATAGCAGGACTGAAGTTGTGAATTTCTGCACACTCTTTTCGAATAAATTCTGGTAACTTATCCCAATGATCAACCGTGTCGCAATTTGGCCAACTTGCATCTTTAATCTGTTGATAACTAGATTTCCAATTTTCATTAAATCCAGGAATATCCTGTAAGTTTTTAGGAGTTCGAGTTATATCCACCGGATGTTCAACATTACGCAACACCATGTTCATAACCGAATCCAGTCTATCAAGATTGTGTAGCCCAAGATCCAATCTAGTGTTAGTGTCTTTGAGAATCTGGAAAAAATGTTTATCAAACTTTTTATCGTGACTGCCATTTGAAAGTATGAGAGCATCTGAGTCAGGCCATAATTCTCGCAACCCCACAATCCATTTCTTTATATCGGGTACCAGCATAGGCTCCCCACCTATAATACTGTACCTCCCAATATCTATTCGTTTGGCCCATTCGGCGTATATATGTTTGAGATCATCCCACTGCTGATGACCTTTGAATGTGTAATTATTAAAATGATTACAGCCAGTGCAATTAAAATTGCAACTGTTGGTAACATGAAATTCTACTAGAGGTAGAAAATGTTTCATTTATTAAGAGTGTCCCACACTGCTTTCTTTTCCAGCAGTTTACGCTCCAATGCTCTGTATTGTTCGCCTAGGGCGTGTAGTTCGTCAAACTCTGCTTCTAGTGCAGGATTGACTTGAAGAATAGCCAAACGATCGTTCAAGCCTTTGAGTGTGTCCTTGAGACTGATACCATCAATGATTACATCGGCATCTTTGCCTTCCAGTGTTATTTTACCGCTTGGAGATTCATGAAAAACTATATTATCATTTTCTAACCAACTGGTATCCAGTGTAATCGAGTCTGCCCAATTTACGGTGTTGTCTTGTACTCTGACTGTGATGTGATCTTCTTCAGGCTCCATCTGCCATCCTCCAATTGTTGCCACTCAAGAGTGTCTCCCTCGCTCCAGCCCATCTGCTCACACAGCTCGTCCCCCAGGTCCAGGAGTAGTTCTCCTGGATGATCTGGATCTTCGACAATGGTTCTTGTGAAGTTATTTGGCTGCATCGAGAGCGTTTTTCTCTTCTGTGATTTCAGCACGACGAGCTTTACACGCCTTGGCAATTTCTTGAAGTGCTTTACGAGCACGAGTTGATGCGGCTTTTACACCTTTCTCTGAGAATTTTTCGTTCTCTGACAGATAGACTTCCATCTGCTCTTTTAGTGTGTCATGACTTGACATATTTTTCTCCTTGTTGAAAAACTTTATTAATTAGTGAATTGTTGGAGGGGTTTGATTTTCTTTGGCAATTTCTTCGTCATATGCTTCATCGATTGCATCCATTTCGGCAAGTTTTTGTGCAAAATCATTGTCCAATTGAAAATAAACATCATCGTGTTGTGTTGCTTGTTCGTCACTTACACCCAACAAACGCATTAGTCCACCTACATGAACGTAGTCAATGCCGTTGTGGTAAAGTGTAGCACACACATCTATTACCACGCTAGCAATGTCATTTTCTTCTATAATTTTGCTGATTTCATCGTTGAACATTAAAATATTTAGTCAACGAATTCTATGCTTCAACAGGTTCTTGCTTGCGAGCACGAATTTCTGCAAGATCAAAACCTACACGCAGTTCACCTTTTTTAGCTTCGCGCATTTTTTCTGCAAGTTTAGCATCCACTGCATATCCGGCATCACCTGTAAGATTCTGCTCTTTGAGATACCTTAGTGCATCCAGTTTGTTCATGGGTTCTGGAAGTTCAAATAGTTGAATATTTGTGCAACCGTTTTTGTCTAGAAT
>Ga0102945_1000327_pt1 | contig 14569 bp, 15 predicted proteins | sample SalPonred_H2O_MG_FD_78207 | JGI IMG/M metagenome (GOLD analysis project Ga0102945, IMG submission 78207) | Salt pond water microbial communities from South San Francisco under conditions of wetland restoration - Salt Pond MetaG R2_restored_H2O_MG ...
ATACTGAGCCTTCGGGCAGTTCTTTGGCATATGCTTTTGCATCTTTTGTGTCAACCCACTGGACTTTAAATGTGCCTGCATTCACAAACCAAGTTTTGTGTGTATCTTTGTGGAAATGCAATGGTATTATTTGATTGGCTTTTTCGAACACCAATATTTTACTAACATAATATTCGGTATCAGCCCAGACTATTTCATATCCGTAGGTTGTTTTTACAACATTATTTTCCATGCTACTCCAATAGATCAATCATTTTGAATACAGTTTCTAGTTTAGCAATGTTTGTTTTGTTTGTCAAGGTATTACGCAATCCGCTATGCAAAGGCTTTGGCCACTTACCAAAATTTACCCAGGCATATCCATCATGTTCGTGGTTTAGTGTAGGTAAAAATTCCTGTTCTACCACACAGAGATATGTGTGAAACAGAAAGCGGCTGTCATTGGAAATAAAAGTCTCTAAAGGTATAGTCTTTTTAATAACGACTTCGCCTATCTCTTCATGTATTTCTCGTTTCAGCGCATTCCATGGTGTTTCACCATCTTCATTGGTGCCTCCTACCAATCCCCAAAGATCAGATGCTTTGCCATTAGCTCTGTGTAAAAACAAGAATCGTTTAGTGTCTAGGGTGTAGAATAGTGCACCACTGCAGATAATATTATCCATACTGTTAATTATCCTAGTACGATAATCGCCAAGTTCCGTCTGGATACTCGCCTTCCCAGCTGAGAATCCAGTACTCTGTGGTCCATTTGTATTGGATGCCTGTGTTTAAGTTTGTAACAAAAATATTATCCACCGCACTGTCGTTGTCGCTAGAGTCAAACACAGTATGCCAACGAACTCCGTCCCATTCTACTATGTCGTTCGCTCCAGCCACAAAGTCGCTGCCGTCAGAATTTTTCCATGCTTCTGCGCCTTCGGCGTTATTGACATCACCTATAGGTCCTAACAACAATAATCTGGCATTTTCTGAATACTTCGAACTAGGATCAAAGTTAGTTGGGTCGATAATATAGTCAACGCCAGTTCTATCACCGTTTGGCCCCGATATCACAGTGTCACTGGGCAAAGTGTCATTGTCTATATTCACAAATAATTCGGCTTCATTTAAAGGATTTATACTCACAGTTCCGCTGATTTCAAAATCGGGCGATCTTTGAAGTTTTAATTCTGTTACTCCTGCTTCGTAACTGAATGGCATTGCTTTGAAATACTGCGTCCAAGTTTCAGCACCAACTTGACCTCTGCTGGCTAGTCTTGCAATACCATCCATAAACAATAAATCATAGTTTTGGTAGCTGGTAGAGACCAATGTGGTTTCGGATGTAAGTGCTTCTCTTTTTCCTGGCTGGGTTTCTGTTAAAATTACATTGCCATTTTGATCAACTTCTTTAATGTTCTGCTTGACTAAACTTTGAGTGTATGCGCTGTCATCTATGTTGACCTCTAATCCATCGTCGGCAAATACCGCTGTGATAATATTAGTTATAACACCTAGTTTTTTCACCTTTGTCGGAGGGCTGATATAGATAGGTGTTGTAAAGTTTAATGTTGCTACATCTATCTCTGTCTCTGTGCCTTGAGGTATGCTTCTGCTTGACCAAGTTATACCGGCTATGTTTACCACACTGAGACTTGTCCAATCCACATAGTTGTCAGTGGTCTGAATTTCCAAACTGGGATTAAACAACATCAATATTTGTTCTAGTATCTGTAATTTTTGGTTTGTATTGGTCGTCCATATATCTACATTGATGTTTAATGTATATGGCGTAGGCATCAATCTTTCTACTGTGTAATTTTTACCTTCTTTGTTAAGATATTCTCTGTTGTTTTCATCAAAGGCTCTTTCTCTGATGTTCAATTTGTTTACATAACTGGAATCTGCTAGTCTTGCGGTGTCCATTTCTAAACCTGTAATGTAAACAGCCATTCTAGGAGCACTTGGTATTTTGTTTTCGGTGTTATCACGCAGAATACTTCCTACTTGTCTTGTGAGATCTCCATAGGTAACCGGTACTTGGACTAGATTGCCTTTACCATCTTGATAGGAAAACTGACCCATTAATCTCACTATCTGAGTTAGATATCTTCTGATTTGATTATCATAAAAATGCTGCATCAATTATCTGCCTTGGGTCTAAGAGCTTGTGACAGGCTCTGTCTTTCGTTAAATGTTTCTCCTGCCACTGTGCTGGTATTGGTATTGTTAATAAATCCACCTTTTTGTGTATTTGCATTGTCACTGCCGTACAATTCTGTTCTCACAACATCTTGTACCTTGTTCCATCTTTCGTTGGCAAATTTAAATAGCCTGTTAGGCAAAAAATCCGTGCGTAAAAAATAATCGCCTTCAACAGGGGAACTTGGAAACTGAATACCATGACCAAATGTAGCGCCATTTGGTGCCACTGTTCCGCCTACCAAATATCCTTGATACCCAGGACGATCAGGATTTTGCATTTCTGCCAAACCTTCCTGATCTTGGGTTGCTTTGATTTCTGTAATTCCTCTATCGTCAACCTGAACACTGAAAAGATGACTGGTATCGTATCCAGACTTCTGTGTGTTTTGTGTTGCTTCGTCTATGACAGCATTTGTGATCTGCATTTCCTTTTCGTAAGTGGACAACAGGTCTCTTAGAGTATTTTCACTTTCGTTGTCTTCATCCGCAGGTAGATCCAGTATGTCTTTGTATTCCTGACCGTCGTAGATTTGTTTTAATTTTAATCTGTACAGATGGGGATACCATGTCTGTGTAAAACCTTCAGCGGCTCTGTTGACATCTTCAACAACATAGAATCTTTTCAATGCCAAATTAAAATCATTAGCGGCATATTCATCTTTCAAATGCGGCAATTCCACAACATCACCCGGCATTATTTTTCTACCAACTGTTTTAACACTGCTGCGTATGTGCACGGTAAGGAACAATGTGTCATTGCTTAAAAATAAACCGAATTGACTTAGATCAAAATCAATGTCTTGCACATTGTACACACCTCTTATGGTGTACACATCAGGATCGTATTTTCTATCACGATTTTCTAAAAACATTAAATCTTGGATTTGAGTTTCGTCTTTGACAGTTTCGCCGTCATCGGTTCCAATGTATTTGTGTATCAACACATCTGTGCCGCCAACAGTAAACATTTCCAGTATTTGTTTATCTAGAAATTCGTAATCATTTCCGCGTTCGGGCCTGTATAATGACAGTCTTGGCATGTACATATTTATATAAATACTGTGTGGAGAACTTGCATGTCAAATTTAGCTACCCAAAAACAAGAAATTTATGATTATGTGTATGCAATGCTAGGCGGAGGCATGGTTGATGTTGAACTAGATCCTGTTCATTATGAAACTGCACTGACCAAAGCATTAACAAGATTTAGACAAAGATCAGATAACTCAGTAGAAGAAAGTTACATTTTTCTTAAAACCGTAGAAGACCAAAACGAATATACTTTGCCTAATGAAATTATGGAAGTAAGAAAACTTTTTCGCAGAAGCATAGGTTCTAGATCGGGCGGCGGAGACGGTGGTACACTGTTTGAACCGTTTAATCTTGCTTACACAAACACTTATCTTTTAAGCAGTTCTAACATGGGCGGACTTGCAACATACGAAATGTTTGCAGGCTACCAGGAACTTGTGGGTCGCATGTTTGGAAGTTTTATTGAATTCAAATGGAACACAACCACAAAAAAATTGACTCTGTTACAGAGACCCAGGACAGAAGAAGATCTTCTACTGTATTGTTATAATTATCGTCCTGACAGCCAGCTTCTTGAGGATTATCTCGCAAAGCAGTGGCTTAAGGATTATACACTGGCAAGTTGCAAATACATGCTGGGAGAAGCCAGATCAAAGTTTGCTACTATAGCAGGACCACAAGGCGGAAGCACACTGAACGGTGATAGCTTAAAAGCAGAAGCACAAGCTGAAATGGAAAAATTAGAAACAGAAGTTTCCATGCAAGTCCCTGGCGGTGTGGGGTATGGGTTCACCATCGGTTGACATTTAATCCTGTCATTGTTATACTGTGCCTTATACAGCGAGGAATACACAATGGCAAAAAAATCAGTAAGTGACGGCAGCACCGCAAACTATTACGAATTACCCGAAGATGCATCCGAACTACAGCATCTCATTTCACACAAAAACATGAACGCACAGATAGGAGAAATCTTTCGTGCGTGTTATCGTTATGGCGAAGTAGAACACTCCCCGCGATTGCGCGATGCCAAAAAGATAAGATTTTATATTGATTCAGAAATCGCTCGTCTAGAAAAATACGGAGACTGCTAGAAGTCTGGCACAAGATCTCCCTGCCGCCAACGACTGCCTTCTTTCTGTAAGATGCGTTGACAGTTAGCACAAATTGTTTTAAGATTAGAAAATCTGCAGTTGTCTAGGTTTCCGTCTACATGAAACACATTAAATTGTTCATTGTGTTTTGATTTGTATCCACATTTTTCGCAAAAAGATTTTTTATCGTATCCGGCCTGCTTCCAGCGGGGAATGCCGTGTGCAGTGCCTCCGTGCTTGGTGCAGGTTTCGCACTTTCTACGGTAATATGTTTTACCATCTTTTTTATAATTAACTGCGGCAGGTCGATGGCCGCAAACACATAATGGACGCATGTGTTTATTTACCGCCCTTTACCGCCCCTTTTTTACGGGTTTTAAACACAGATTTTGTCCAGGATGTGCTAAATAGTTGTAAGAAGAGTCTAATCCTACAGGAGAAATAACATGGCATTAGTATCACCAGGTGTACAGGTCTCAGTAATCGACGAAAGTTTTTACACTCCGGCTGAACCAGGTACAACACCAATGATTTTCGTTGCTACTGCGCAAGATAAAGCAAACGCAAGTGGCACTGGTACTGCACAAGGCACACTGGCCGCAAATGCAGGAGTACCATATTTGTTAACCAGCCAAAGAGATCTAGCAGACACATTTGGCGATCCAGTTTTCCAAGTTGACAGCAACAACAATCCTATACACGGCAGCGAATTAAACGAGTATGGATTGCAGGCTGCGTATTCATATCTTGGCGTGAGCAACAGAGCATGGGTAGTAAGAGCAAACATAGACTTGGATGAATTATCTCCTAGTGCTGATGCACCTGCCGCTACTCCAGCAGACGGTACTTATTGGCTAGACACATCAAGTTCGTTGTTTGGTGTGTTTGAATGGAATGGGAATTCTGCATCAGTAACAGGCGGACAAAGTTTTACAAACCAAGTGCCTGTTGTGATCACAGATACAACACAAGTTGTAAACTACGCAGGCGAAGATTACACTCCCAAGGCAAGCATAGGTGCAGTTGGTGATTATGCAATGGTTGCACTGACCACTGTTAACACTCTTTGGTACAAGAATTCATCAGGTAATTGGGTAGAGGTAGGATCTGAAGACTGGGCCGCAAGTTGGCCTACCATAAGAGGAACCGCCACACCGAGCCAGATTAACACTACCGGCACTATCGAAATAGATGGCACAACAGTTGCAATCACCAGCGGTGATACTGTTTCAGATGTAGCTGACACAATCAACAGTGTTTTTCCAAGTGGTCCTATATCAGCGGATGCAGTTGATGGAAGATTAGAAATTTACAGCTATGGCGCAGGCGCGGATTCAACGCCAGGCGGTGCATTGGTTGTGGTAGGCGATAATGCAATCTTAACAGAACTTGGTATTGATTCTTCTACATACTATCCGCCTGCGCTTCAAATTAGTAGGCACACAAGTGTTCCAGAATTTAAGACTACAGACACAGCACCTCGTCCTACTGGTTCAGTTTGGCTTAAAACTACAACTCCAAATTTAGGTGCTCGCTGGAGAGTAAAAATTTGGAACGATGAAACCAAATTGTGGGAAAATGTAGAAGCTCCTATCTATGACAGCAATGCAGATGCACTTGTTGGTCTAGATCTTGCAGGAGGAGGCATAAACTTACCTGTGGGAAGCGTGTATGTTCAAAGTAATGTGGCTGATGACACTTTGCCAATGGCAACATTTAAGATTTATCGCAGAGAAAACTCAGGAGCTACTACAGTAACCAGTGCTCAAATCACAGAAAGCAAACTCACAGCTGGTGATTACACATTCACAGTCGCTGCAACCACAGCGAGCAGTTTGTTTAGCACACCAGTAACAATTTCTGCAGTTGATAACACAGGTTCAGGAGGTTTAGATAATTCAATCAAAGGTCTAACCACTGATGCAGACACAGTTGCCGGATTGATCAACAGTGCAAACATTGCAAATGTTGTTGCCAGTGTAGACAGCCAAAACAGAGTTGTTATCAGTCATACACAAGGCGGAGAGATTCGTTTTGTTGACACGGACGGATTGGTAACTGTAATGGGTCTAACTGCATTTGTCAGCACTACATCAGGTACACCTAATCTATATTATGTGCCTGGCACAGATGGCACTACTTCGCCACAACAATTACAAGCAAGTAATTGGAAAGTTTTGTCATACACCGCAAGTGACAACGAAGTGACTGCACTTACCACAAATGGTAGACTTTGGTACAATTCAATCGTGGACGAAGTTGATATTCTTGTGAACACAGGAACAGAATGGGTAGGCTATCAATACGATGGTGTAAGCGGGATATCAGGTAATGCTAGCCCATATTACACAGCAACAGGAAGTTTAAAAACTGATCCTAACGGCCCGATTGTAACTGCCTCAGAACCAACTTTGCAGAGCGATGGTACAGCATTGGTAAATGGAGATATTTGGATTGACACGGCAGATTTAGAAAACTATCCGCAAATTTACCGCTACAATGCCGCAACACAAACATGGGATTTGCTAGACAAAGCAGATCAAACCACAGAAAATGGTGTTTTGTTTGCAGATGCTCGTTATGCAACTTCGGGAGCGGCATCAGACGCCAGCGACATTGTAGACTTGTTAGCAAGCGATTATGTAGATCCAGACTGTCCTGATCCTGCACTGTATCCAAAAGGTATGTTGCTTTGGAATCTAAGACGCAGTGGATTTAATGTCAAGCGTTTTGAGCGCAACTATATTGATACCAATGATGACAATATTAGATTTGGTGACGAAGATATGAGCACATACTATCCGCATCGTTGGGTTACAGAATCAGGCAACCAAGCTGATGGCTCAGGAAGTTTCGGAAGAAACGCACAGCGTAAAGTAGTCGTACAGGCTCTTCAAGCAATGGTTAACAGCAACGAAGATATTCGTGATAACGAATCACGCATATTTAATTTGCTAGCTTGTCCTGGATATCCAGAACTTATAGGTGAATTGATCAGCTTGAATTATGACCGTGGTTTAGATGCATTTATTGTAGGAGACAGTCCATTTAGATTGACTCCAGATGCTACATCTCTTAACGATTGGGCAACAAATGTAAACACAGTCGTTGAGGATAATGATCAAGGTTTAATTAGCAGAGACGAATATCTTGGAGTGTTTTATCCTTCAGGATTTACCAGCGACAACTTTGGCAACAATGTTGTAGTACCACCTAGTCACATGATGTTGCGCACTATTGCACTGAGCGATCAGGTAAGTTTCCCATGGTTCGCTCCAGCAGGAACAAGACGCGGCGGAATTACCAATGCAAGTTCAACTGGTTACATTGACAACGAAGGCGAATTTGTTGCAGTTGCACTAAATGAAGGTCAAAGAGATACACTGTATACCAATAGTGTAAATCCAATTACCTTTATCACGGGTGCTGGATTGGTAAACTATGGACAAAAGACTCGTTCAAGAGGCGCAAGTTCATTGGATAGAATCAATGTTGCCAGACTGGTAATTTACTTACGCAGTCAGCTTAACCAACTTGCAAAGCCTTATATTTTCGAACCAAATGACAAGATCACAAGGGACGAAATTAAGCAAGCCGCAGAAAGTTTGTTACTTGAATTGGTAGGCCAAAGAGCACTGTACGACTTCTTGGTAGTGTGTGATGAATCGAACAATACACCATCGAGAATTGACAGAAATGAGCTCTATTTAGATATTGCAATTGAACCTGTTAAGGCTGTGGAATTTATATACATTCCGCTCAGACTGAAAAACACAGGCGAAATAGCAGGTCTATAAACAGATAAATAGTTTTAATAGGAGCAAATAAATGGCAATTTCAACATTATCAAAAATTACAGTGCCACTGGCTAGCGGAGATTCTGCCACTAACCAAGGTCTGTTGATGCCAAAGCTACAATATCGCTTTAGAGTATCATTGGAAAACTTCGGTGTAAGTACACCTACTACTGAACTAACAAAGCAGGTAATTGATGTTACTCGTCCTAACTTGACATTTGAAGAAATGACACTAGATATTTACAACTCTCGTGCATATCTAGCTGGCAAGCACACTTGGGAAGCACTTACTCTTAATTTGCGCGAAGATGTAAACAACAATGTGCAAAGACTAGTTGGCGAACAACTACAGAAGCAGTTTGATTTCTTTGAACAGTCAAGCGCGGCTTCAGGGCAAGATTATAAATTTACTACTAGAATTGAAATTCTAGATGGCGGTAACGGTGCCAATACTCCAACGGTGCTAGAAACTTGGGAGTGTTATGGTTGTTTCCTTACAAATGCTAACTATAATTCCTTAGCATATGCAAACAACGAACCAGTAACAGTAAGTTTAAGCATTCGTTATGATAATGCTATTCAAACACCAGAAGGCACAGGTGTAGGCACAGCAGTTGGTCGTACAGTCAACACGCTAGTAACCGGCGGCGGCGTTTAATAAACACCATAGGATAAGGGGCTCCGGCCCCTTTTTCTATTATATACGCATTTAATTCATTCAACTAAATACAATTATGGCAAGTAAGTTCAATGCTTTTTTTGATAATTTATCTTCGGGAATTCTAGGTCCCAAAGGAAACCTTGCTGACTGGCAACATGCCAGTAGATTATATACAAACGATAACCAAAAATTAGCACCAAAAAATAAGTTTCTGTATCATGTTTATTTCCAAATGAACGGAAATGTAAAAAGCATTGTATCGCGAGAATTATTTGAAAAACATGGCAGAGAAATAGGACTTTTGGTAAAAAATGCAGATTTACCTAGATACCAGGCGGTTGTTGATACAAAAAATCAATACAACAGAAAAAAGAATATACAAACACATATACAATACGAACCTATAAACATAACTTTTCATGACGATAATTACGGCATTACAACGGCGCTGTTAGAAGCATATTATAGATATTATTACAGAGATGGATGGTATGGTGCGGACCCTGGCGCATATCAGAAAGTTCCAGCAGATAAAACATATTTAGGACAAGGTCGTAATCAATATAAATTCGGTTTAGACAACAATATTACAGTGCCTTTCTTTAACAACATTCAGATATCCCAACTGTCAAGAAAAAGCTACACCACATTCGAATTAGTCAATCCTATTATCACTGCTTGGCAACACGATACTGTTGACCAATCAGACGGTGCAGGGATGATGCAAAACACTATCACTCTTCATTATGAAGCAGTTCATTACAGTAGAGGCAGTGTAGAAGCTGGTGCTAACGGAGAACCTGTAGGATTTGGTGATCCGCAACATTATGATACCACTCCTAGTCCTAACAGTCTAACGGGTGGAGGCACACTTGGAATAGCAGGTATATTTGGTGCAGGCATAGACCTTTATGATTACATAACCAAAGGCACAGGTAGATTTTCAAGCCCATTGGAAGCAGGAATAGCAGCCGCAAATTTATTTGCAAATGTGCGAGACCTTAGTTCAGAAGGATTGCGTGAAGCAGGATACAATGTGTTACTAGATGCTGTAGGAGAGCAGGCAGGAATAGATGTAAGCGGAGTAAGTCGAACATTTTTTCCAAAGAACAGTGGCAACGGCGGAGCTAGAGACCTAGTTGTAGCGACTGCGGCCGTGGCAGGACTGAGTGCAGTGAGCACAGCCTCAAGGAGACAAGAATTAAGCAACAATCCAGCCGCATTAGAGTCAGCTGCTAAACAGGAATACAGCAAAGAATACCAAAGTCAAGGTAACACAGGCGGAGTGAACGACAGGAACCAAGCCTACGACAATTTACCTGACAGTGAAAAGCAAAAATATCGAGATCAAGCACTAGGAAACGCATAATGTCCACTAATTTACCCAAAGATAATATCATAAGAGGCAGTGACAAAGAAGTAACACAGTTTTTTGATAGATATTTCACAAAATCCTTGAACTATCCTGCAAATGAAGTGGATGCTGTGGTAACTTTCTTTGAAAAAAGAGGATTTGACAACAAAGCGGCTATTGCAGTGGCTACAGCACTGTTACAACAGGCTAAAATTGACAATATCAAAATTTTTAGGTTGCTTGACACCCTCAAAGGTTTGGATGAAGTGCAATTAAGTGTGGTTGTAGGTGAAATAATTAACTATAATCGTTCACGCACTTCAACATTAGGTTATAGGCGCACAGAAACTGTGGATAAACTGGAGAGACGCAACATTAGGGTGTAGATATGGCAAGATTTGCTCAAGGAAAATACACCCTTAAAAATCCAAACAAGTATATCGGTACTAAAACTCCTACATATCGGTCTAGCTGGGAATTTGCCTTCATGAGATTTTGTGACGAACATCCGAGTGTTGAACAATGGGCATCTGAAGCAATTAAAATACCTTATAGAAATCCTTTAACAGGCAAACAAACCATTTATGTTCCTGATTTTTTCATAGCCTATGCTGATAAAAGCGGAAAACAGCGTGTGGAACTTATAGAAGTTAAACCTGCAAATCAAACCATTAAAGAAAAACTGGGAAATTCTAGAACCAATCAGGCTGCATGGGTTGTTAATCAAGCAAAATGGCAGGCAGCCCGAATCTGGTGTAAGCAAAAAGGCATTTTTTTTAGAATTATCAACGAAGGCGATATTTTTCATCAAGGGCGTAGACGATAAATAAAAGTAGCAGTTAATCGGTGATATCAAATGACTAAAAAATTAGAAGAAATGCTGGATTTACCCGACTCAAAAGAAATTTTGGATGAAGAAAAACAAAAATCCAAGCAAGAAAAGAAAAAGCAAGCAGTGATCGAAAAAAAAGAAACTGTGCGAAGCATGGAAGAATTCGATAAAATTGCCAGTGCATTACCACAAGTCAAAGGACTTGGAGAAATGGCGGATAATGAACTTAACGAAGTTGCCGATAAAGCTCTAGATGCTTATGATGACTTAATGGATCTAGGCATGAATGTTGAAAGTCGGTATTCAGGACGGATTTTTGAAGTTGCAGGCAACATGCTGAAAACCAGTCTTGACGCAAAAGTTGCAAAATTAGACAAAAAATTAAAAATGGTAGAACTGCAACTGAAAAAAGAAAAATTAGACAAAGATTCAGAAAGCCAAGAAGGCAACATTGTTAATGGCGAAGGATATGTTGTTTCAGATCGTAACAGTCTAATGGAAAAGCTTCGTAATCTTGATAAATAAATTAACAGGATATTCAATTATGAAAAATTTTAAAGATTTTTTGACAGAATCAACCCAAACATACAAATTTAAAATTCGTGTGGCAGGCGAAGTACCAGAAGGTTTTGAGGATAGACTCAAAATGAATCTGGAAAAATTTGATCTTGTCAAGCTAAGTGCAGGAAAAAGAGCCCCTATCACCGAAAAACCATTAGATTTTCCGCAATTGCAAAATCTTGAAGTTACTCATTACGAAGCCGAACTTAATTATCCGACAACCAGCCACCATTTAGAACACTACTTAGTAGACAACTGTATGATTCCTCACAGTCATATGGTGGTTAGAGGAGAAAATGACCCAGTTGACATGCAGCAAGTTGAAGTTGACGATAAGCCTTATGAATCGTTGTTAAACACTGAAGACATGGGCGGTGAAAGTGCACAAGAGTCTGTTGGTAGTAACCGTGTAATGGACCTTCTCAAAGAATTAGAGCAAGTTCGCAAAGAAAGAGAGATTGATCCTGTTGCTAGTGCACCAGTTGGAGAGTCGCAGGATATTACAGAACCTACAGCAAGCAAAAGCCCAATAGGAAGTTAATTATGGATATGTTAAATATTTTAAAATCGTTTGATCAAGCAGAAAAAGGCGAGAAAAAACAAGTGCACAGCACCGACAAAAATGACATGAAAGCAATTTTAGAGTCATTTGATAATGTGGAAGAAGAGTGCGGCATGCCAACTCCTGCATCAATGTCTCAGCCAGAAAAAGTAAGAATGAATGTAAATTTAAGTGCTGAAGGCACGGATGCAATTCAAGACTTGATGGACCTAATGGGCAAAGCAGAAGAATTAAAACCGTCGATGCCTATGGATAGACACGATGACATGAAAAAAATGATAGCATTGTCCTCAGACACGGACATGGAAGAAGACGAAGAATGGGATAATGCTCCAGAAGAGGACTATTCCGATCACGAAAAAATGACCAAAGATTTATCGGGCGGGCTGAACAGAGAAAAGAAAGCATACAAAGCTGCACAGGATGGCGACAATGCAATGGCGTTAGAACAAACAATCAAACAGCAGTTGCTTGCAGCACTGAACGAAAAAAAGGACAGCGAAGTAGAAGAAGAAAAGCAGAAAGGCGTAGACGGCAAAGCCTGCTGGGACGGTTACAAGAGAATGGGCACCAAAAAGAAAGGTGGCAAAACTGTAGACAACTGCGTTAAGATGACAGCCGCAGAAAAGAACAAGTAAGGTTACAAAAACACCAATAGGGCCTGCGGGCCCTATTTTTTTGAGTAAATACTGTATGAGCAAATCACTTGACGGTGTATTAACCAAAAAAGCAAATCAGCGAGAACAATATACAAACCAGCAAATAGAAGACCTTGCGCAATGCATGGATCCAGATTTAGGTTATCTTTATTTTGCAAGGAAATTTGCTTATATACAGCATCCTGTAAAAGGAAAGCTTCTGTTCGATCCTTATGAATACCAGCTGAGACTGTTACACAGTTATCATAACTATCGCTTCAATATTAATATGATGCCTAGACAAACTGGCAAAACAACATGTGCGGCAATTTACCTAGCTTGGTATGCTATGTTTCACCCCGACCAAACCATACTAATTGCGGCTCACAAATACACAGGTGCACAAGAAATTATGACTCGCATAAGATATGTGTACGAAACCTGCCCGGACCATATTCGTGCTGGTGTGACCAGCTATAACAAAGGCAGCATAGAATTTGAGAATGGCAGCCGTATTGTAAGTCAAACAACCACAGGCAATACTGGTCGTGGTATGAGTATATCGTTATTGTATTGCGATGAGTTTGCGTTTGTACAGCCTAACATTGCGGAAGAGTTTTGGACTTCGATATCTCCTACACTGGCGACAGGTGGTCGTGCAGTGATTACTAGCACACCTAACTCAGACGAGGATACATTTGCCACAATCTGGAAACAAGCAGAACAAAAATTTGACGAACACGGCAATGAACAAGAAGTAGGCATTAACGGATTTCATGCATTCAGAGCAAGCTGGGACGAACATCCTGATAGAGACGAAGAGTGGAAAGAGGCAGAAATAGGCCGTATAGGAGAGGAAAAATTCCGTCGAGAGTATGGCTGTGAATTCTTGGTATTCGATGAGACACTGATCAATAGTATCAAACTAGCTGTCATGGAAGGCAACAGTCCTATACTTAACATGGGGCAAACACGATGGTATAAAAAACCATCTCCTTCATACACATACTGTGTGTCATTAGATCCGTCAATGGGCACAGGAGGAGATAATTCTGCGATACAGGTTTTTGAATTGCCTACTTATGAACAAGTTGCTGAGTGGCAACACAATCAAACAGCCATTCCAGGGCAAATTCGTGTGTTAGCAGATATATGCAAATACATAGAACAAGAAACTAAGAATCCCACGGGAATATACTGGAGTGTGGAAAACAATGGTATTGGTGAAGCGGCATTGATAGTAATAAATGATTTTGGAGAAGAGAACATACCAGGACTGTTCGTGAGCGAACCGATACGAAAAGGACATGTTAGAAAATTCCGTAAGGGATTCAATACAACTCATTCTACTAAAGTAACTGCATGCAGTAGATTAAAAACAATGGTGGAAAATGATAAAATGATTATACATTCAAAACCATTGGTAAGCGAACTTAAAAATTTTGTGGCCACAGGAAGTTCATATCAAGCAAAATTAGGAGCCACGGACGATTTAATAAGTGCAACATTATTAGCAATTAGAATGATGGCTGTGTTGAAGGATTGGGATCCGCGTGTATACAATACTTTTAACCAAGCAGAACAATTTGAAGACTACGAAACACCTATGCCTATATTCATTAGCACTAATTATTGATAAATACATTATGAAGAATTTAAATGTAATAGCACAAGATCTTTTTAACAAAATTAGAGGACGATTCCCCAGCGTTACGATAGGTAACGAACAAGGGGAGGTTACTAATGTACCAAAAGAGTCTAGATTCTATGATTTTGATTACAAAGAAGGCGACACAAGCCTAGGCAAAATCAGTATTAGTCTAGACGAAAATGCTATCAGTGTGATGTACA
>Ga0102945_1000329_pt1 | contig 14512 bp, 24 predicted proteins | sample SalPonred_H2O_MG_FD_78207 | JGI IMG/M metagenome (GOLD analysis project Ga0102945, IMG submission 78207) | Salt pond water microbial communities from South San Francisco under conditions of wetland restoration - Salt Pond MetaG R2_restored_H2O_MG ...
TCTACTAACCACAAAGAAGATGGCAGTCAAAACTATGATGACTGAATTGAAGTGGTTCTTGAAAGGAGACACCAACATCAAATATTTGGTGGATAATGGTTGTAACATTTGGAATGGTGATGCTTATAAGAACTTTCTAAAGAACTCAGTACCACACGACCACCAAGAAACAATGGAAGAGTTCATCAACAAAATCAAAGTAGATGATGAGTTTGCAAAGAAGTGGGGTGAGTTAGGTCCAATCTATGGAGCTCAATGGAGACATTGGATGGGTAAAGAAGATAATTCTTACGATGGTGTGTATGTTTGGGTTGACCAAATCAAATATCTTATTCAACAACTAAAAGAGAATCCCGATTCTCGTAGGTTGATGGTGAGTGCTTGGAATGTTGGTGAGTTAGATGATATGGTTCTACCACCTTGTCATTATGGTTTCCAAGTGTATACAAGAAAGACTACACGAGAAGAAAAGATTACTAACCCAAGTAAGTATAGGGCAATCTCTCTAATGTGGAATCAACGTTCAGTAGATACATTCTTAGGTCTACCATTCAACATTGCTTCGTATGGTACATTACTACAACTTCTTGCTGATGAATGTGATATGGTTGCTGACCAACTTATCGGAAATCTTGGTGACATACATATCTATAATAACCACATAGATGCAGTGAACGAACAATTGAGTAGAACCTCATTTGAACTACCAACCATTGAGTTCTCTAATGTAGATATTCTAAATGGTGAGTTTGATTATAAATTGAATGGGTACGAATCCCACCCAAGTATAAAAGCACCTTTGTCTAATTAAACACGGAGTTATACAATGACTGAATCAGAACAAATCGAAGAAATCCTAATGGAGTCTCACTCTTATGGGTTAGCACAAGAAGTAATGGATTGGGCTAAAAAAGAATTGGAAGAGAATCCACAAATGAGAAAAGTAGATGCATACGAATTAGCATATAGAGAGTGGGTAAAATGATTAATGTATTAGTTATCGGTATTATGGTAGGGGTTGCTTGTATAGGAGCATACCAAATTTATTTAGACAACCAAGACAAGAAGAAAAACCAATGCCCGTGTGGTGGTAATTGTAAATGTAGTAATGATGGTGTATAATAAATATGGATTAGTATTCGTTGCAATACCCAAATGTTTAACCACATCAATACATCAAACACTACAAACCAATTCAGATTCCCATCAAGATGGTCACGCTCATTATAGTGTGTCTACTCTTATAGAGATGTATGGTAATTCGTTATTGTCAAATTATCTATCATTTACAATAGTTAGAAATCCGTATGATAGAATATGGTCTGCTTGGAAACACTTATCATTGGAAGACCAATATATAGGGGAACTTGATATGGTCGATAGGTTTCGTAATTTTGTAAAAGAGGAACTACCTTTACAATTCTCTGAACACGTAAGGAAGTTTGACCACTATAAACCACAAGTGGATTATATATATGCTATGAGGCGACATTGTATGGTTGATAAAATTATACGATTTGAAAACTTAAATAATGAGTGGGAGTCGTTTAGATTATGGTATAGAAATAATACGAGTGGTGATGTTGAATTACCAAATAGCATTGGTATATCAAATCAAACTGTAAAGATTAAGGAAGACCCATATGATGATGAATCACGAGAGATTATTAAAAGATTCTATAAATACGATTTTAAACTATTAGGATATGATGAATAAGAAATCAATGTTAGATAGGGATAATGTAGAACTCTACATCTTACCAGAAGATGAAGAGCAGATGTTGGTTGACTTTATTATGGAGTTAAATGAAATAGATGGTTGGATAGACTTAGAAGCGAATCCCGATGATTTACCTAAACTCCAACCGTGGCAAGAAGAAATCTTAAACAAAGAAATAAATAAATAATTTAGTGATGTCAAACGAGAAACAATTTTATGCCGTGGTAAAGGTAAGGAAAGCCGAACTACTCAAACCTACTGATGCACAGCTGATGTCTTACTACATAGACTATGGATACAATACCATAGAAGAAGTTGTAGAAGATTATGGTATGGAAGAGATGTTAAGAGAGTGGTACAACAATACCAACTTTACTTCTGAGTTTGGAGAACACCAACACAAATCAAATATCTTTCCTATCGATTGGGACTCCGATATGGAGCAGGTAGATATCATTGCTAAAGAAGATTGGGAAGAGATTTATGATAACCACTATGTTTAAATTTATACTATATTATTTTCTTATAGGTTCAGTTCAACTTATTATTATGGATTTCTTCATCAACAAACTTGCTGAGTTAATGGATGATAAAGAACCCCTTACCAATAAGGAACGACTTATTGTATTAATATTATGGCCAATCTATGCAATAGTCTTTTGGTTCAACTTTATCAAATCTCTGATTCAAGGAGATAACGAAAAATAAAATGAGTAAAGTAGTTTGTAGTATATGTGATTCAGAGAATACCGATGATGATTTCATTGAAGGTCACTTTGGTATTCTTCCAGTTGCATTTTGTGTATGGTGTATGAGTTCCATAATGGATATGGCAAAACAATTAAATCCGTGTGAATGTGAAGAGGAGTAATATGAAAAAGTTAATTACATTAATAGTAGTTTTAATGACCCTACCAATGATGGGGTCTCACCTATCGGGTGGTGATATCCAATACCGATACATTGGAGACTCGACTGGAGTAGCGAGGCAATATGAAGTCTTACTCAGAATCTATCGAGACCAAGCGGGTATTGCGATGGGGAATACTCAGACTGTGTATATTAACTCATCGTGTTATTCTCAACAAAGTTTAGTGGTAACACTACTACCAGGTTCGGGTGGAATAGCACCAACCTTATTTGATTGTGTAGTACCATCATCAACAACAAAGACCTTAGAGATATACGCATATAAAGGGGTGGTAACACTACCTGGTAATTGTAGTAACTTCAACTTCTCTTGGAATCAATGTTGTAGACCTGGTGGTATCGATAACATAAATACATCAAATGGATTTGGGTCTGATGGGTTTTACTTTGATGCTACATTAAATAATACTAAAGGTCAGAACTCTTCACCAATCTTTGTATCGGAACCGGTTCGAGCATTTTGTGTGAACAATCCTTTTAATTGGAAACAAACCGTTATTGAGGCAAACGGAGATTCAATTCACTTCTCAATGATTAAGTGTAGAGAGAACGCATATCCAGGCACGGATATAAACTTCGATGCCGGTTGGACTGCTGCTCAACCAATCACATCAACCTACTTCAATATTAATCCATCAACAGGTCTGATTCAATTCCTGCCTACGATGCAAGAGATTGATGTTGCTTCAGTATTGGTAGAAGAATATAGATACGATTCACTCTATGGTGTTTGGTATAAGATAGGGTCTGCTTCAAGGGATATGATGATTCAGATTGAAGCACAATGTTCTCCTGCCGTTATGGATGGGGTGGGTTTGGATTATGATGCACCTGGCCATTATATTGATACTTCAACGGGATTGCCAACGGTAGATTACAATTGTGGTGATACTGCAATTACAATGTACTTTGATATTCAATTGGATTGCTTTACCATTTCACCTGATGGAACGGATTTTAGATTAACCTCACCCAATGGACAACCTTGGGCAATTAAAAACATTGTAGGTAATTGTAATGTAAATGGTGAGACTGATTCACTAACAATCATTCTAAACAAACCACTTGCAGTAAACGGAAAGTATTATCTATACTCTAAGGTTGGTAATGATGGTAACACGTTATACAACAAATGTGGTATTGGTATGGATGAGTTCGATACATTGGTTCTGAATGTAGAGGATTGTATTGACTTAGTAATGGAGTTAGATAACGTGACCATTGTAAATGACAACCACCCACAAGCCCAATGGTCGGTTGATACTAACTCATTCTTTGAAGGCCAATTCGAAAGATATGAAATCCTTAGAGAAGATTTAGGATGGGGTATTGTAGGTAGTGTATACAATCCAAAGAAATATTTCTTCGATGATTTCTCAGCAACTAACGTAGATAATCAAATCTACAACTACAAAGTGTATATGGTCTACAACTCATTTAATATGGATACTACACGAGATGTACATTCTATTATGTTGGAGTCTGATGGTGATTGTGATACGTTATGTTTCAATTGGAATAACTACAATGGGTGGGACTCTGCTAAGTACCACATCTTGATTAAAGACATTGTAAGTGGTAATTGGGATACTCTAACACCATTAGCAATTATGGATACTACATATTGTGGTTACTTCGATTCACTACCAGTTGGAATCAATACATTTAAAGTAGTTACTTCAAACGGAGTTGATACTTCTGAGAGTAATTACGTAACGTGCTTCCAACCAACTCCACCGGAGATATCACTTCCAAATATTATTACACGTAATGGTGATGGGGTTAATGATATCTTATATATCAATCACCTCGACCTTTACGATGTTAAGAAGTTAACAATCTACAATAGGTGGGGTACTCCAGTCTACGAAAGTGATGACTACCAAAATAATTGGGATGGTGGTGATGTTGCTGATGGTGTTTACTTCTATGTATTAGATTTACAAAAGGGTAATAGTGTTGGTGCTTGTTATGGAACTTTAACAATTATAAAATAATGAAGATACGATTGCATTTAGTATGGGGACAAACATATTTATTACCATACCTAAAGATAACAAACACAAGAGACCTCAATGGTGATTTAGAATTCATCGTTGGATGGTTGAATTACGGAATAAGTTTTAGTATATGAAAACATTTGTAGAAGTTGGGTCTTGTTACTTCAATACCCTAAACGAATTATCTGACAGTGGTTGGCGTGGTGTAATTTTAGAACCTGTTAAAAAATACTTAGATAAACTTGAACAAAAGCCTAACGTTCAATATATCAATGCTGCTATTGATGTCAAATCAGGAACACGTGAGATGCGTATTGCTTCTGATGAGTTGGTATTGGAAGACCCAGACTTCGCAGGTATGAGTTCTTTTATAAATCCAAACGAAGTACTTAGTGAACGTATATTGGTTAACACAATAACCTTTGAAAAAATGATTTCTTTTACGGGTATAACACAAATTGATTATCTTAAATTAGATACCGAGGGGTATGATGGATTTCTGATACTCAATTACCCATTTCATATTATAAAACCTAAATTTATTCAATTCGAAAGTAAGCATAAGAATGTGGGTCTTAATGATGACGCAGTTCAAAGGTTAAAAGATATGGGTTACTATTGTGAGGTTGATGCAGACAACACATATTGTACACTACTTTAACAATATATTAACATTATAATTTTGATATTCCAAAAATATTTTGTATATTTGTAATAGAATAAAAAATAAAAGTTATGAACGGATATAAGATGAAGACCTCTAAGTATGATAAGATTGTCAATCAAGAGAATGCACTAAAGTTAATTAGTGGTACTTCCCTCAAAGACCGACTGATTGGTTGGAACTATAAACAGCTCACAATTGCATTTGGTGAACCAACATTCTCAAAACAAAGTGGTGATGGTAAGATACAAAAAGAGTGGGTATTCGTTCGTAATTCAGATGGTGTGGTATTCACCATTTACGATTGGAAAACTTACGATGTGGATTACACCACTACAATGAATCAGAATTGGAACGTTGGTGGGATTAACTACGCAGGTGAGTTTGTTACTGATATGATTGCTGAACTTAAAAGAAAGAACTAATATGTCAGAATACATTTACATTATTGAACTAAACAATGGTACAACGTATCGATACGAAGGTAATGATGAAATGGTCGAAAGACACATCAAATCAAATGAAGGTATGGGTGCTAAAGTGATATCTAAAAATTCCATTAATGGAACTCGATAAGATTTATATAATTACATTAGACCATTCTGAAGAAAATGTTTTAAGTATTATAGATAGACTTGAAACATTGTCATCCCCATCCCCAACTAGCTTTGAGATTATTCACGGAGTGAATGGTAAAGAATTATTCTCAACTGAGTCTGGTAGGTCAGACTATGGGATTAAGTTTTATGATGGGTGGAATATTGGAGGAACTCAATGGATGTGGAATCGTGATGTTACAGTTGGTGAAGCAGGTGGAATGTGTTCTCATATAAAGATTTGGGAGGATATGTATGAAGCTGGTCATAATAATATCCTTGTAATAGAAGATGATTTCTTACCACACACTACGTTCGATTGGACCTCGTTTGGTGAATTGGATGGATACGATTGGGATATTGCTTTCTTATCAAGATTACTACAACCTCAATTAAGTAATGCAACTGGCCTTGATATTCGTGATACTGAGGTTGGATTGGAGTCGTGGGTTAAGCCAGGGTATTCATATCAAACACATAGTTATGTTCTAAACAAAAGTGGTGTGACTAAATTAGTTGAAGACCATCTACCTACATTGAAAAATAATATAATAGTATCGGATGAATTTTTACCAGCAACGTATACTATACACCCACGAAAAGATATTAGGGATATGTATATCCAAAACATAAACGCACTATCGTATAGGTGGTATGTAATATCCCAAACACGAAATATTGACTCTGGCAATTCACAAACCGAACCTCAACCAGGTATAGATTATTAAATTATGGATGAACGGCAATTACATAAGTTATTAGAGATTCAATACCTCAAGGGTAGATTGGATGAACTACACAAAGCACTACCAACCATTACTGACTTAGGTCGTAGTCGTAAGTTAGACCGTAGGTTGGATAAGTACTACAACAAGTTAAAAGCGGTTGATGAGATTGCATACCACTTGTATCAAGTAGAACACCTCAATCAACAAATCTCAAAAGATAAATCTAAAAAGGTTATGAAGAAACTTTTGGAAAAGGTAGTACCCCACGTAACCGATAATGAGTTGATTAAAGAATTGGAATATCAAATATCTAAATATTAAGTTATGTCTGAAAAGATTTATGTCCGTAAAGTAGAGACTTGGACCATCTCATCTGCGAGTGAACCTATTGAAGTAAACGTAGAAGCACTTCGTAATTGTGAACCACCATATGAAGGTGACTCTCCTGAAGACCTCGTAAATTACCTAACTGAAAACGTATGGGGTGAATACGAATTCTACGAAAACGAAACCAACATTGAAGTATATGGTGAAGATACCGTTTACGATTTAGTTATGGAAGAGTGTTATGTAGAGAATGAGTTCTTTGATTCTCGTACCAAAGGAGAGGATACAAACATCCAAGTGGGTGTACCTAATGAGGAATACACTCGGTATGGTGGATTTGAAGTGTTTGCAACTTCGGAATATTAATAAATAAAGTTTGGTGGTATTAAATATTTTTTGTATATTAGTACCACTAAACAATCGGACTCGTAGCTCAGCTGGATAGAGCATCTGCCTTCTAAGCAGACGGTCACAGGTTCGAATCCTGTCGGGTTCACAATATTCCTCTTTAGCTCAGTTGGTTAGAGCACCTGACTGTTAATCAGGGTGTCGATGGTTCGAGTCCATCAAGAGGAGCGAGTAGGTTATATAGTTCAACACACCTCTGCAGGGGTAAAGCTAAGTTGTTGTTAATAGGACAGGTATCCTAACGCTTACTCTTACTTCGCTCCGTTCGTCTATCGGTTAGGACACGGCCCTTTCACGGCCGAGAGAGGGGTTCGATTCCCCTACGGAGTACAACATTGCCCGATGGTGTAATTGGCAACACTACTGGTTTTGGTCCAGTCATTTTAGGTTCGAGTCCTAATCGGGTAACTACGTTTATTAAAGTTTTGTAAACTATTTATAGAGGACTAAAAAGAAAAGTTATGAGTAAGATTTCAAGAAGACTATTCCAAGCATTGGAAGCAAAGTACACAGCAGAGATTATGGATGCACGAGCACGTATCTCTATCTATTTCGAATCACCAGTTGCAATTGGTGAACACCCACAACATACTGAAGAGATTGATGTGTTGGTATCGCAATTGACTGATGCTACTGATAAACTATCTACCCTACGTGATAACTTTGGTGAAGAGTATGGTGGGTTTGATAACAATGATAAGGAATTACTAAAAGGGTAATTCTAATAGAGGAGTGCCAGAGTGGTCGAATGGACTGGTCTTGAAAACCAGCGTAGTGTAAGCTACCGGGGGTTCGAATCCCTCCTCCTCTGCAATCGCAGTCAAGTATTTTAGTTAGAGTTATAGTTGTATATATCAGATTTATTTTGTATATTGTAACAACAAACGCGGGAGAAGACTTAAAAGAAAGTCGTTATACAGCCAGTATAAAGGAGTTGGGGCAGTACCAACCTCCCGCTCAACTGCGGAAGAGGAGTTAAGAGAAACTCGTTGAACATCCAGTTCAAAGATGGTGGGGCAGAGCCACCCTTCCGCTCAACATTGCGAAAGTAGCTCAGTTGGTAGAGCATGACCTTGCCAAGGTCAGGGTCGCCGGTTCGAACCCGGTCTTTCGCTCAAATAAATTAATTATGGTAAAACTAATACCACCATCTAAGATTGAAATCAGAAATACCGAAACTATGGGCTTGGGTGTTTTTGCTCACACTATGATTCGTATTGGTGAGATTTTGGAAGATACACCATTAGTCTATTTACCAATAGGTCAAGATGGACCCGATTTACTTCCCGATTACCGATTCAGTTATCCAGCACGTGAAGACAACTGGGAATATATGTGTATGGCGTGTGGATTTGGTTCGATATATAATCATTCGAATAATCCAAATGTAATATGGAATGCACACCCTACAATTGCAAATGCCTTTAGATTTACAGCACTTAGGGATATTCAAGTTGGGGAACAATGTTTCATATACTATGGTAATGTTGAGTATCCATAATGAGCAAGTCCGATTACATCACTAAATTATGGGGTCGTAAATCACCATCAGAAATCGTGTTGGTGATGTATAATCTTATAGAAAACTCTAAGTGGAGTAAACAAGAAAAGGATAGAACCTATGCTGTGATGAAGGGTATAATTGCATACCTCGATATGGGTGATGATTTACTATCACATCATAGAGACTACCTACATTCCAAGTGGAAACTTGCTTGGGAAGACCAAAAAGACAATTCGGTTAAACAAGAAATTAAAGAGTGGTTATTAGAACCACCATTTTAAGTATGGAGTTAATCACCACACATCCAATTAAAAAATCAGACTTAGGATTCCACGCAAATTTATTTGGTGGTAAACTTCTTGCTTGGTTAGATGCGGCAGGAGCTGCATTTGCTATGGAGACTTGCGATACACCACGTATGGTTACCATCAAGATTGATGAGTGTCTATTCAAGAAGCCTGCTAAGGAAGGTCAGATGATTAAGATATATGGTGATGTTAAAGCAATTGGTAATACATCTATCACTCTATACTTAGAAGCAAGAGCACATAATGTCTACTCTGGTCAGCAGAGTATAATTCTATCCACCAATATAACGTTCGTTAGGATAGATGAGAACGGAGATTCAATACCTATCTCAGATAGAGTCCGTTCTAAATTTAACAAATAATTAACATTTCGTATTTGGTAGTCTCCAACTTTTTCATTACATTTGTATATATCAATAATGGGAAAGAGTAAAAAGACATATCAAGAAGAATTAGACTTCAACGGAGGTTGGTCTGCTGGCGAAGCCAGTCACCACATTGGTAAGAAGACCACTCAGAAGACCCATAGGTCCAAGAAGACCTATTCCCGTAAAGAAAAGCACAAAAAAGATTTAACAAATTCTTAACATTAAGAGTTTGGATAAGTCCGTTATTTTCACTACTTTAGTAAAGTAATCATTGAGATACATATTATGAAAAAACAAATGAATTATTCATCGTTCTGGCTTGACTCTTCAATCTTTGAAGATAGCGATGACAACCTATCTACGGTTGAAAAGAAGTCTAATGACCTTATGAAGTTGATGGCCTACAAACGTAGTATCCGTAACTTCGTTTCCATCGTAACTGGCCAAAGTATTCCCGTGACATTTGACTCACGTGGTGATGACTCTTATACTGATGGTAAAGAAGTTGTTATCTCGGCTAAGTTAGATGACAAGGAGTTCGACCCAGTTGTTGGTCTTGCTCTTCACGAAGGGTCTCACATTGCTTTGACCGATTTTGAAACTCTGACTAAAATGAGAAATGGTTACCTACCATCTACGATTGACGCACCTTGGTTGATGAATAAGTATGGTTATGTTGAAGACTATGAGTTACAAAATCACTTGAGTAATAACCTCAAGTCACTTCTTAACTACGTTGAGGACCGAAGAATCGATAACCACATTTACACTACGGCTCCTGGCTATCGTGGTTACTACGAGTCTATGTATGATAAATACTTCCACTCTAAGGTGGTTGATAAAGGTCTCCAATCGGCTGAGTATCGTACTGAGGATTGGGACTCGTATATGTTCCGTATCATCAACTTGACTAATGAGAATCGTGACCTCGATGCTCTTAAAGGTCTTCGTGAGATTTGGAATGTACTTAACCTACGTAACATCTCTCGACTCAAAACATCTTGGGACGCACTTGAGGTTGCTGGTGAGATTCTTATGATTGTTGAAAAACAATTGGAGTCAAATGGCCAATCCCCATCATCATCCAATGGTGAGGGTGAACCTCAAGAAGGTGAGACCAATGGTAACTCACCAATGACTGGCGATACTGAGAACCAACCAACTGGTGGTAGTGGTATGAATGCAAGTGGTAAAGGTGACTCCTCTCCAAGTGACTCCGATGAGGGTGAAGAGAGTGATGAGACTACTGATGTATATGGTGGTGAGCAATGCGGTGCAAGTGCTGACCCACACGGAGCAGGTGGTGATTACGAACCACTCTCAGACCGTCAAAAGAAGATGTTGGATAACGCTATCCAAAAGCAAAAAGACTTCCAAGAGGGTGATATCAAAAAGAAGAAGGTATCTCAAGGTGATAAGACTAAGATTGAACAATTAGACAAAGCTGATATCAAGACTGAAGTCACTGGTAAAGGTTTCAATAGAAACAATTGGTCGGCTGGCTCGAATGGAGTTCAGACCTACATTATCAATAACCTCACCAAAGGGTTGGTTGAGTCCAATATGATTGGGATGTTGTCTGACTCACAATGGTCCGTTGAACGACTGAATGAGAATGTTAAGAAAGGTATTCAGTTGGGTACGTTACTTGGTAAGAAACTAAAGACTCGTAATGAAGAACGTGTCCTTACTACCCCACGTATGAAGAGTGGTAAGTTGAGTGGTCGTATGATTCACGAGATTGGGTTTGGTAACTTCGATATCTTCGAACAAACTTTGATTAACAAATCAACACCAGTTCTACTACACATCTCAATTGATGCAAGTTCATCTATGAATGGTAATAAGTGGAATAGTACTCAAACTGCGGCCGTTGCAATTGCCAAGGCTGCTTCGATGACTCAAAACATCGATGTGGTTATCTCGTATCGTGGTGTCTACTACAACCGACACAATTGGTCGAGTGTTCAACCTCTGATGTTGATTGCTTACGATAGTCGCAAAGATAAGTTCTCTAAGATTCAACAATTATTCAAGTACATCCAATCTGATGGAACTACACCAGAGGGGTTGTGTTACGAGGCTGTGTTGAATGAGATTACTAAGACTTCAAATGGTACTGATACTTACCTTATCAACTTCTCAGATGGGTTCCCAGGGTTCGACAACACTCAGATTAACTATGGTGGTGTTGCTGCTCGCCAACACACTGCCGACCAAATTAAGAAGATTAAGAAAGCAGGTGTTAACGTTCTTTCTTACTTCATCTCTGATTGGGGTGATGGGTATGGTAGTGATGGTTTCCGTGAAATGTATGGTAAGGATTCTGAGTTCATCGATGTGAAGAGTGTTGCTCAGTTGGCTAAGACATTGAACAAAAAGTTCGAAGTTAAAGTTTAACAATTTCTTAACATTGGGGACTTGGTAGAGTCCCCTTTTTTCACTATATTTACTATGTAATAATGAGAGAGATAAAAGTTATGAAAAACAAGATTGGAAATTACGAGATTCAACTTCAAGGAAGTTCAATTTCAATTCGCAACAACGGAATGTTAACTCGTGTTATCGAGTGTCAACCTATCAACGCCATTGAGAAATATATGGAGTTAGGTATTAAGTTGGCTGAACTTGTTAAAAAAGGTTAATCCAAACTTTAACAATTCTTTAACACTAAAGGTTTGGATGTTCCAAATATATTCCTTACATTTACAAAGTAATAATGAGTAATAATAATTGATGTTTATGAAAGCACAAAAATCAGTTTTCGGTAAGATTGTCGAGGTGGACAATCAACTAATGTTCCAAGACTCTGAAGGAGTCAACTTCCTCATCGAGGAACTTAACGAGAAGGGTTCTTCTCTTTACAAACGTGCCAGAGCGGCCGCTAACAACCCATCTAAGTGGGGTTGGAAGGTTCGTGTAGTTGGTACATTAAAGGATGGTACGATTGGTCACACACGTGTCCCTTCTGATAAGATTGAATCGAACCCAGAGCCAGTTGGTAACTTCACTGCTCCTAATGGTGGGTTGATGTCTATGAAGTACGAAGTGACTCCACAAGTTACTCCTACATCAGTTGAGATGCCAGATGATGTCCTCAAGTTTATCCACGAGGATGCAAGTGGGTTGAAACCTCAGATGTTGTTTATGAACCCACTCAAGTGGAAGTATTTGATTCGTAACATCATTCGTGGTAAGAACATTATGATGACCGGTCCCGCTGGCTGTGGTAAGACTATGGCTGCTAAGGCCGCTGCCAATTCGATTGAGGGTTACAATACATTCGTAATTAACTTGGGGGCTACCCAAGACCCACGAACCACTTTGATTGGGAACACTCAGTTCGAATCTAAGAAAGGTACGGTCTTCAACGCTAGTCCGTTTGTCAAGGCTATTCAAACACCAAACACCGTTGTTGTGTTGGATGAGTTGACTCGTGCTCACCCTGAGGCCCACAACATTCTAATGACGGTACTTGACCAAGGCCAACGTTACCTACGATTGGATGAGGCGGCTGACGCACCTGTTGTTAAGGTGGCTGAGGGAGTTTCCTTCATCGCATCGGCTAACATTGGTAATGAGTACACTGCGACTCGTGCACTTGACCGAGCTATTCTTGACCGATTTATGATTATCGAAATGGATACCTTGACTATGGATGAAGAGACTTCACTTCTTCAAATGATGTATCCTTCAGTTGAACTTGAGATTCTCAAGTCAGTTGCTGAGATTACTTCAATGACTCGTTCTGAGTTGTTGTCCGAGTCACCAAAGTTGACCAACGCACTTTCAACTCGTACAGCAGTTGAGATTGGTTCTCTACTCTACGATGGGTTCTCACTTGAAGAGGCTGCTGAGATTACGGTCTACCCTCTCTTCGATAAAGATGGTGGTGCTGATTCTGAAAGAACTTATATGAAACAATACGTTCAAAAGTTCTTGGGTCAAACACCAGAGAATGAAGATTTGTTCAACGTTGAAACTGAAGACATCTCTAATCCTTTCTAAGGGTTAGAATGTCCACCGACCTCTTAGCTCAGTTGGTAGAGCAATACACTTTTAATGTATGGGTCCAGAGTTCGAGTCTCTGAGGGGTCACTAAAAAAATTAACTATGGGATTCAATCCGTTCAAATGGTACACCAAAGGTAAAAAGAAACGCTTGCCCCAAAGCGCTCACTTGTTTGACAAGATTCAAAATGGGGACTTTGATTACTCTCATTATTACAAGGAAGCGGAGGAGGCTCGTAAAGAGTACTCCTCCCTATTCCAAAAAACGTTAGATGAGACTGGTGACTATTCAGCTGCCAGATGGAAGGCAAAGATGAAGAACGTTCGTGCTTTGAAACTTGATGAAGAAGCATTTAACGATGAGCAAAAGATGTTATGGTCTCTGAAGAATGAACTACGAGAAGAGTTTGGATTTTGTCTTTGGGACAAGATGATGACTGAAGAAGCAATGGACCTCGAAGAACTCTATGATTATTATTGTCAAGAAAAAATGCGTAGAGAAGGTTTGGATATTTAAAAATTAATTTGTATATTTGTAGAGATGATTTACGACCCTAACAACGAATTGACCGATGAACAACTAACCACCCTATCTGAGGATGAGTTCTTTGAGTACATTGATAGTAAGGCTGAGTATTTAAAACAATTCAGTAAACCATTGCCTGGTTATTATTTAAAACGATACGCTTATACTTCGGCTAAAGTAGAGGGTCGTGAGATTACCGATGATGATTACGAGAATTTAAATAAGATGTCAAAGGAGTACAATGAGAAACGCAACGAGTGGGTTCTTAATAAACTAAAAGATAAATTTGGTGAAGATGGGATTCAATAAAAGAATATTACCCAATAAGATTGTACTTCAAAATATGGTGTACGACTTTGGAGTTGAGTCAGTAGTTAAAAAGTATATAAACGCAGATGTATTGTTTGGTGATGCTGAATCTAA
>Ga0102945_1000330_pt1 | contig 14512 bp, 3 predicted proteins | sample SalPonred_H2O_MG_FD_78207 | JGI IMG/M metagenome (GOLD analysis project Ga0102945, IMG submission 78207) | Salt pond water microbial communities from South San Francisco under conditions of wetland restoration - Salt Pond MetaG R2_restored_H2O_MG ...
GTCGAACAGTTCGATTGAATTAAGACCAAACGGTTCGGGAACCATAGAATTAATAAACAACACTAACATTACTGGTAATTTATCAGTGTCTGGTAATGTTAGTGCTGTTGGTGATGTTGTCATCGGCGGTAATATCACTATTGGTAACGAGTTAACCGATACCATTACAATTAATGCCAGCATACAGAGCGATATTAATCCAGAAATAGATGACACATACGATCTAGGATCTCCGTCAAAAAGATGGAGAGCTGTTTATGCCACAGACTTTTTTACAGATTTTATTAATTTACCTACTCTCACAGTAGGGGACATAACCGTAACTGATGCAACAATTTCTTCGTCTACTGGTAATGATATTTTTATAGACGGCAACGGCACGGGCGGTGTAAGATTAGCTAATTTTAGAATTGTTGATAACACTATCACAAACGTAGTAGATGATGCGATTTCAGTTTTTGCACAGTCAGGTGATGGCTATTTTAAAATAGATACCACAAATGGATTTGTTCCTCCTGTGGGTAACAACGCAGAACGCCCAACAGCATATGCTGTTATCGGAATGACAAGATATAACACAGAGTCAGGAGCACTGGAAGTATGGAACGGAGCAACTTGGGCTTCTCCTGCTGGTGCTTCTGGAGCAGTTTCAGAAATTCAAGCAAATGATATTTCAGCATCATTTGCACTAATGTTAGGATAAAAATATGCCAACAGTATTTAGACACGCAGTAAATTCGGATATAGGTACAGACCCAGTCGATGTTGTACAAATAGGTGCTGGCGTTAGAGCCACAGTTATTGGATGTAATCTTGCAAATATCACTGAATTCGATACTGTGTTAGTAAATGTTTACGTTGTAGATTCAAGTTCAACAGAAGGAACTTATATAAAATCTATTCCGATACCGCCGAATACCAGTTTAAAAGTTATAACGCAAGGCGAAAAGCTAATTTTACCAGAAGGTTCTGGTTTGAGAATTGAAAGCAGTGTAGAAGACAGTATCGACTCCATTGTCAGTTATGTAGAAATATCTTAAGGAATTAAAATGTCAAATTATTATTTTGGTAGAAACCCAGAAGAAATACTAGGAGATGGAACAAGATATTTCTACGGATTGCGTCGAAATCAAGATGGTGAATTATTTTTTGTTAGAATTGATTTAGTAACAGACAATGATATTGTTGAAATAAATGACCCAGGAGAACCTTCAGAAACATTCGAAGATTTTGAAGAAGGCATTGATTATTTTGAAGGAATTGCTGTTGACCATGAAATCGAGTATGAAAATTTAATATATCCTCAATATCGATGGGACAATCGAAGTATATTTTACTACGTTGATGACGAAGGTCGTTTAGTACAAAGAATTAACAGAGGATACACTTATCCTACGGGTGTTTCTTCACAAGATAGGAATCAATAATGGCTGAATTTAAGATAAGCAGAATTAGATATACCTGGAAAGGTACTTGGTCTACGGCAACTACGTACAATAAAGATGATGTTGTAAACTTCGGTGGCGGATCGTGGGTTTGTATTAGACAACACACTTCAAGTGCATTTAATGACGATCTAACATTTATCCCAGAAGGCGATACAATTACTCAGCCTGCTTGGATTAAAATGACAGATGGTTATCAGTGGAGAGATGCGTGGGAGAGCGGCACACTTTATAGTCCAGGAGATATTGTTTTATTTGGAGGTGTTGTTTATCTTGCAGTTCAATCTCATACTGCTTCTAATCTAAACGACGATATATCAAACTGGACAATATATGCAGTGTCGTCAAAGTGGAACAACACTTGGGAAGCATCATATACATATGGACAATATGATATAGTTAGGTATAACGGAACTGTTTATAGATGTCTTGTTGGACATACATCAAACAGTAATTTTGAAGACGATCAATCTAAATGGCAAATTGTGTATTCTGGTATTGAATACAGAGGAACTTGGTTAGTATCTACTAGATATGCAGTTAACGATTTAGTAAAGTATGGCGGATCTTTATATAGATGCAACACAGGACATACTTCGAGCAATACGTTTGATGATTCTGTTTGGAGTATTGAATTTTTAGGTAACGAATTCGGCGGTGAATGGTCTGCTGATACGGTATATCAAAAAGGAGATGTAGTAAGGCACGGCGGATATCTCTATTACTCTAAACTAAACCATCAAGGACAAAATCCAGGAGAAGTTACACTAGGTGTTAACACATATTGGGCAATTTTATCTAAAGCTGTAAATTCTCGTGGCGAATGGAGCAAATCTCAAACTTATAAAACAGGAGATTTAGTCAGAAACGGTGGTGTTTTGTATGTAGCTATTCAAGACACTTTGAGCGATGAAAGTACGCTTTCTTATCTAGATAGCGGAAACTGGGAGATTGTTGTTCCGGGCAGTGAATGGAAAAACTATTGGGAAGAAGAATTTGAGTATGCGGTAGGAGATGTTGTTTTATTTGACGGTAGTGCTTATAGATGTACATTCGGCCACATTGCAGATTCTTTTAACTTTCCAGGCGATAATGGCGAAGGATTTAATTACTGGACAGTAATTTTACAAGCTTCGGAAAGAACTGCTTTAACATCTAAAGGAGATTTAATTTCTTTTGGATTATCGAGATATAGACAAGATGACGGTAGTACATTTGGTGCTACTGATGTTCCTATTGGAAATTCAGAAGAACTTTTAGTGGTTGGAAACGACTCGGAAGTTGAATATAAAAGATGGGGTAATAAACAGAGATTCTTTTATGTAGCTCCTCACGGTATAGACGACGACGAAGATCCGAATGCCGGAATAAACATTTTTAAACCTTATAGAACGGTAAGATATGCCTGTGAACGAGCAGATGACGGGTTTGAAGGAACAACAACAGTTTATGCTCAAGCAGGAACTTACGAAGAAGTCTTACCTATAATTGTACCTGCAAGAACCGCAATAAGAGGTCATGAGGAAAGAACAACCACAATCAAACCAAATCCTGCAGGTTATATATCGAGTGAAGACCTCCCTATAACACTCAGTGCTATTAACAGAATTTTAAGTTTGATAGCTATTATAGTAGCAGGCAACACTGTTGAAAAAACAGCAGGAAACAATTTAGATCAAGTGACTGTATTTGACGAAATTGAAGAAACCGACGAAGACGGTAATATTATCATTCAACAAGTACCAGTAACGGGATCTTCAGAAGGTTTAGAACAAATACAAACACTGGCTGGTGTATTTGTAGAGTATGTTAATTTTTATCTAAATAACGGCGACAGTCTTCCTGAAATGTCCGGAACTAATACAGCTACTACAGATCAGGGCATTCTTAATACTATTAGAATTTTATCTGCAAACAGACTGTTTTTAGCTCAAGAAGCAGTCTCCTATACTTTAACAGAAAATCCAGCCTACGATCTAGATCAATCACAATTTAAGTTGAATATAAAAAAGTACATTGATGCTTGGATATACGACATACTTTATCCTGGTACATATAAAACAATCTATGAAGGAAAGCACTATAAAAATGCTGTCTTAGGATCAAAAACCGATGATATGTTTTATTGTAGAGACGCTTCGGGCATACGACATCTCACGATAGAAGGATTAGAAGGAATTATTAATCCACCAGGAGTGTTTGACCTATTTCAAAGACCAACAGGTGGCACATTTGTGTCCCTTGATCCGGGTTGGGGGCCAGACGATGAAAGATGCTGGATTGTAAATCGTTCTCCTTATATACAAGGACTAGCAACTTTTGGATATGCTGCGTATGGACAAGTAATTGACGGCTCGTTGCACAACGGCGGTAACAAGTCGATAGTTAGTAACGACTTCACACAAGTAATCAGTGATGGTGTAGGAGCCTATGTTCTTAATAACGGTAGAGCTGAATTAGTTTCTGTGTTTACATACTACGCCCAAGTAGGCTATCTTGCTGAACAAGGTGGTATAATCCGAGCCACAAACGGTAACTGTTCTTATGGTAATTATGGTGCTTATGCAACAGGAGTAGATCCGACAGAGACTCCTAGATCCGCGGTTGTAGACAATCGAAATCAGGATGCAACAGTAGTGCAAGCATTTGCTGGGGAAGTAAACGATGAAATCTTAATTTTAGAATACGGCAATGCAGGACAGGGCTACACACAAGCAACAACGACATTCCTGGGATCGGGCGTAAATGCAGAAGTTGTAAACGACGAATTTAGAGATGACGGTGTATTCGATGTTAGGCTTATAAATCCTCTAGATTCTGGTGTACCCGGCGGCGGCGGATTTACACAGGTGGGTAATAATGCACAAGCCGGCGACGAATTAACAATTACATTAGCTACTAATGATACTAGTGAAGAAGCTGAATTATTAGGTCTTCGAGTGATTATAACATCCGGTACAGGTACAGGACAGTACGGATATGTACAGGCATACGATTCGACTTCAAAAGTTTTGACAGTATACAGAGAAAGTGACAATCAACCCGGATGGGATCATGTTATACCAGGAACACCTAGTGCTCTTATCTTGGATACGAGCTCAACATATCGTTTAGAACCAAGACCAATATTTAGTGATCCTGGATTTGCCGCCGAGGCAATCAATCTACAAGCACAAACTGAATGGAATAAAGTAGCTTATGGAGAAACTACAGACACATTTACTGATGTAATTAGTGAACTAGGGACAGGAACCGTTGAAACGCAAGACGGTCTGTCGGCATTAGCTGCAACTTTTGACATTACTCGCACCAAAAGAGATTATTTAGTTACCATCAACAATGCAGGAGCAGGGTATGCTGTAGGTGACGAGTTAACTATTTCAGGAACTGATCTAGGCGGAGAGTCTCCGGATAATGATATTACTATTACAGTGACTGGTATTTCTGATGACAGCACTAATAGTATTACAAGTTTTGTTTTCGAAGGTAAAGGTCGTTCTGGACTGTTTGTAGTAACACCGTCAGTAGGTAGAACTTTAAGTTATTCAGCAAACGGGGAAGATTGGACCGTAGTTGGAACAGGACTTCCTTCGGCAGGTGATTGGAAATGTTTAACAGCAGGAAACGGACATTTTGTAGCTATTAGAAACAATAGTTCTGCATCTGCTTATTCGTTAAACGGTATAAACTGGGTATCTTCTTCAATGCCAGCAAGTAGGCAATGGAACGATGTAGCGTTCGGCGATGGTGTGTTTTTTGCGGTAGCCGGAGATTCAAACTCGGGTGCGATAAGTACAGATTCGGGCCTGACTTGGAGTTTAAACAATTTGCCTTCTTTCGGCGACTCTACTCTAAACGAATGGGTGAGCATTGCATACGGAAAGAATAAATTTGTAGCAATTGCTAACAGTAATAATATTGCGGCTATTGGAGAATATAACCCAGAAACTGAATTAGTTGATTGGACCGGCACAATTATGGATGTCATCGATGATTCATCCTCTAAGGATTGGGTAGAAGTCACATACGGAAACGGTAGGTTTATTGCTCTGTCGAGAACTGGAGATTTAGCATACAGTTTTGATGGTTCTTTTTGGTACCCAGAAACAATGCCTTCACCGGACGGATCTACAGTGATGTCTTGGAATAGTATTAATTACGGCCAAGGTGTATTCTTAGCAGTATGCGATACAGGAGATGCTGATGTTTTTGGGGATGAAACTACCGGACCTACAACTTACTGTGCTACATCATATGACGGCATAGTCTGGGAAAACAGGGCGCTTGCATCTGAAAGAGAATGGACTCATTGTGCATTTGGTAATCCAGATGTAACTTTAGGAGATTCTACACCTCAAGATAACACAGGAATGTGGATCGCAATTAATAGAGGTATTACAGATATTGCAAATAGAATATTTACTGGTGCAAGAACTCTAGGACGAGCTATAATTGTGTCAGGCAGAGTTTCTCAAATAAGAATATGGGAACCTGGTTCGGGATATTCAACATCTCCAACACTAACACTGATAGATCCGAATAATACATCAGAGCTTTTTGTTGATGCCAGACTAGGAGAAAGTGTACTAGGTCAGCCTAGTTGGATTAATAGAGGCCAAGGGTATAGATCATCTTCTACTACGGTAACTATTACTGGTGATGGTTTTGCTGATATTATAGGAATTGGCGACGAAATAACATTAGATCAACTAGAAGTATACCCGGGACCTGGAACACAGATTGTATTTGACGGAATATCTCAAATTTACACTATTATCACTGTTACTGAATTAGGCCAGAATGCCAACGGAACATTTAAAGCTAGATTCCGAATAGATCCAAGATTTGATGTAAATGAGAACGAAGTTGTACTTCACGGAGATTCGTGTATTTTAAGAGAAAGATACAGCCAGTGTCGTATAACCAATCACGATTTCTTGGATATAGGGACTGGTAATTTTGTCGATACAAACTATCCAGAATTATATTCAACCGGATTATACATAGGTAGACCAGAAAATGAAGTTACAGAAACAGACGGCGGTAGAGTATTTTACAGTTCTACTGACCAGGATGGTAACTTTAGAGTAGGTGAATTGTTTGCTGTAGAACAAGCAACCGGTATCGTAACAATCAGTGCAGACTTCTTTGATTTAGATGGTCTAAGCGAATTACGATTAGGCGGAATTAGAGTAGGCGGGTCAGGAGTTGTAATTAGAGAATTTTCAACAGATCCGCTGTTCACAGAAGATTCAAATAATGTTATACCTACGCAAAGAGCAATTGGGGCATTTTTACAAAATAGATTAAGTGTCGGCGGCTCAGAGTTAACTACAGCAAGTTTTATTGCAGGTACCGTCAAAGTAGGAGCAGACGAAATTAGGTCCACAATCGGCGGCACTGTGCAATTTGATTCAAGAACGAATTTCGAAGCCGGCGGCGAATTACTAGAAAATGACGACGGAACATCAAACGGGCAAGTCCAGGGTTCTATTTTGGCACAGAGTGTGTATTTTAGATCGTTTAGTGATGATCCTTTGAGAACAAGTTAAAATTGCATAAATATACTATAACGGAGTTTTGAGATGGCAGAATTTAGACTAGGTAGAATAAGATTTGTATGGAAAGATGAATGGGCAGCATCCACAACATATTTTGTAGATGATGTTGTAAGATATGGCGGTAAAGTTTATATTTGCCAAGTTGGTCATACTGCTGATGCTGATTTTTATACAGATTTATCAACTGTTCCTACAAAATGGAATCTTATGTCCGACGGACAAAGTTGGAGAGATTCTTGGGATGTTGATACTTTTTATTCCGTTGGAGATATTGTACTATATGGCGGCATCACCTATATTTGTAATACTCCTCATACTTCGAATTCAGACTCTAGTTTAAGTTTAGAAGCCGACCAAGAAAAATGGGATGTATTTGCCGAAAGTTTTATTTGGCAGGGCGATTGGGCTGTTAACACTCAGTACAAGAAAAATGATATTGTAAAGTACGGAGGTATAACATATATCTGTCGTACTACCCACGAGTCTGCTCTAACAGATGCAAGTGCGTCGGACGGTTTAACAGAAGATACAGGAAAATGGGAAGTATTTAATCCTGGATTGATCTATAGAAACGAATGGTCAGACGGAACAACAAAGTATCGTGTCAACGATGTTGTAAAATACGGTGCAGGATTGTGGATCTGTATTGCAAATCACGTTCCTAGTGCAACATTTGAAACTGATGTAGCCTCTAGTAAATGGTCTCAATTTGTAGAAGGATTTGAGTTTGAAGACGACTGGAACAATTCTACAATTTACCAGCCAGGCGACATTGTACGCTATGGTGGTAATCAATACGTTGCTAAGACAAACCACAGTGGATCTAATCCTTTAACAGAAACAACTGATTGGGACTTATTTTCAGAAGGGTTACGATTCGAAAATGATTGGTCTATATCCACAGGCTATAAAGTAGGTGATGTTGTACGTGTAAATGGTTATACCTATCTTGCTACTACAGATTCGCCAACGTTTCCGGAAACTGCCACTGCTACTAGCTCAACAGGAAATGTAATTACAGTCGGTGATACAACCGGAATGGTTGCTGGCATGGCCGTTCAATTTAACGGAACTTCTTTTGGAGACATTAATACCGGAGCAACATATTATATACAATCAGTTGCATCAAGCACAACTATTACAATTACAACAACTCCGGGCGGATCCGCTAAAACTTTAGCAGATGATACCGGAAGTATGACATTATCTGTGTCGCCACACCCTACCAATGCCAATTACTGGCAAAAATTAAACAGTGGTATTCAGTGGCAAGGTGAATGGCAAGATGATTTTGAATATAATTTAGGCGATGCTATACGGTTTGGAGCCAACGCATATATCTGTATACAAAAACACCGTTCAGAAGGTGATGATGGATCTACTGTAGGCGAGACAGGAGGCGGATCTGCAAATAGCCGTCCAGATTTAGATGTAACTGGAATTTATTGGAATGTAATTGCTATAGGTAGCGAAACCGCTGTGCTTACAACACAAGGCGATTTAGTTTACTACGGAGGAGCAGGCCCAACTAGGCTCCCAATCGGTGATGAAGGCCAAGTGCTAAGAGTGAGCGACAGCGAAATCCCAGAATGGGTAAGCCTAGGAACTACTGATAACGTTTATTATGTTTCGCCGAATGGAGTAGACGGCGAGACTCCTATTCACGGAATAACTAAAGATAAACCGTTTAAAACAATACGCTATGCTTGCGAGCAGGTCGAAAACGGCGCAAAATATTCTTATTCAAGAAAACTTTTAGAGTTAAACAGAATCTTTTTACAAAGAGAAGTTACAGAATGGATCCAATATAATATTGCAAACGAAATTGCACCGTTTACAAGTGCGTTTGACTACGAAGATTATAAGTGCGAAAGAGATGTAGGATTTACCATAGACGCATTGATCTACGATTTAACTCACGGTGGTAATATTAAGACAAGAGGTGTTGCAAATTCTCTTGTAGGAGCGATCACTGAAGATTCACCAGGCGCATATCCTAACATAACAGAAGAAAAAGAAGAGTCGATAGCGGCATATAATTATCTTTTAACCTTGATCAGCAATGTGCTTTCACAAGAAGCACCTACTACAAATTATCAGTTAGAAAACGGCGATAATTCTACTAGAGTGGTTGATCAGTTCTTTGACGCAACAATAACCGCCGAATCCGATGCTCTAACTAAAATTACGAGCTTGTTGACTATAGTTACTAATGCTATCGAAGATGAAGACGATAGTAGAGTTCCTGCAAGGAATTATGACGAAGCGGTAATTCATGTTGCAACAGGAGAATACAGAGAAATTTTACCTATAATTGTTCCTGAAGGTGTTTGTATTTTAGGAGACGAATTGAGATCAACAAATGCAGGTCCTGTAGGAAGTGTGGTTGATAAATCAGATTCTTATTATTCTGTTAGTGCTCTTTCTCACTTTGAATCAGTAATAAGTGATGTAATAGCAGGTAACGAAATAACAGAAACTGCTGGAAATACTGAAGTACAAAGTATAGAGTGGCCATACGGGGAAACTGCTGAACAAACTGCGGCAACACAACTTGTTAGAATGATTCAGCACAGTATCGACAATAGAATTGGTACTGATCATAAGACTGTTATTACTGATCCGATAGGTTACAACACAGCATCATTCCTAGAAGGTTATGGTGATGCTAAAACTTTAATAGAATACAACAGAGATTTCTTAAAAGAAGAAGTTATAGCGTTTATATCTGAAAACTATCCTGATTTAAAATACAGTAGGACTAAGTGCAGAGAAGATGTAGGTTATATTTTAGATGCTCTAAAGTATGATCTAACGTATGGCGGATATAGCCAAACACTAAATGCCGCTTTAGCATACTATGAAGGATATGGTAGCACTCTCTCGGGAATAAGTAGTTCAGAAACAAGTGCTACGCTAGCCGCATATACATTCTTGAAAACAAGATTACAGAGTGTAATCAGTAATACAATTCTTCCTAGTCCATTACAGACTGCGACGCCTCAAATTAGCGGAACCGCTGGCTCGGCAAGCAGCATATCATATGTCAATGCTGGAATAGAACTGATAAGAACTATTATTTCGGGTGGAACAGATAATTGGCCGAGCATTACTATAACATCTATCTCTTCTAATGTGTGTACTACATCTTCTAACCACGGATTAGACGTAGGAGATGTTATAATTGTTAGAAGCACAAGCAATGGCTTTGTAAAAAATGAAAGATATTGGGTAGAAAGCACCCCAGCTTCTAACACACTTACTATTGCGGAATCGTATGGCGGATCTGAAAAATCTCTAAGCAACGGAACCGATTTAAGTATTTCTGCCAACAAAGTTGATTACCCAACTGCAACTGACGGAATCAGTAGCACCACAGCACTGATAACTGCTGCTGAAGCATTATCTAGTAATACAGATACAATTATTGAAAATGTTATAGATGAACTTAATGCTGTGGCATATCATACAGATTTCACAGTACGTGAAGATAATATTACATCTAACGCATTTGAGATTTATGTAGGAAAAGACACCAATAGCTATTCATACGTAAGCGGCGGGGTTATAACTAAATCAAATAATACAACAATCAACATAACGAACTTTGTATGGAACGAAAGTACCGGTATTGGTACAATAACCGCAGAATCGGCACACGGATTAGAAGCAGGTGACATCGTTGATATAACAAATGTTACGTTTTCTTATGTTTCCGCATTTGACGGACAAACCAGAGAATTTATATATCCAAGTGCTACCAGTCTCGACGGTAACACTACTAAAGTATTATACATTCAATCTAAATGCATAAGAGATTTAAATTTAATTATCGAAGCGGTGTCGTTTGACTTTATGTTTGACAGTAATTTCCAAAGCTTGAAAGCAGGATACTCTTACTTAAGATCATCGGCTAGCGAAGTGTTTAGTTTAGGACAAAAAACAGTAACAAGAAGTGCATTAACAACAGCTAAGAATCAAGCAAAGTTAAATGTTGGAGGAAATTCAACCGCACAATCTAGAATAGAAGAATTAATGACATCGATAGATGACATAATTTACGGAGGTTCTAACGAAGGAACCAATTGTGCTACATCACTTAGAAATAGAGATTATGCTGTAACACAATTAGAAAGAAACAGAGAATTTATTGCCGCCGAGGTAACTGCTTGGATTGCAGAACAATTTACTACATCTGTAAGTGTAACTCAAGATTCTACAGATTATATAAATGTAGGTAACACATCTTGGTTAAAAATTAACACAGCAGTTAGATTTAGCGGGACAGTTACTGGCGGTCTAGAAACAGATACAACATATTACGTTCAAAATATAATCGATAGCGAAAATATCACAATTGCTACAAGCAGAAACGCCAGCTCACCTTTAGATATTACCGGAGGCGAGACGGTTGGATCATTCACAATGTCTCTTTATTATGATACTTCAGCTTGCGAAAGAGACATATATGCATATATAGATGCAATCAAGTACGACTTGAAGTATCCAGGCAATTACAGATCTTTACTGGCTGCTAGATACTACGCAAATAGTGTGGTTGGAAGCCTTGAAGAAGATATGTTCTATTTGAGAAATGCTACAGGAGTACGGAATTGTACACTAGCTAATCTCACCGGAGATTTGTTACCCGAAAATGCTTACGGTACAAGTCGAGTAAGTGCAGGAGCTTACTGCTCACTTGATCCAGGCTGGGGTCCAGATGACTATAGAACTTGGATTATTGGAAGATCGCCGTATGTTCAAGGTGTTACAACATTTGGTACTGCGGCAATTGGTCAAAAGATTGACGGCGCACTACACAATGGCGGTAACGATTCTATTGTAAGTAACGACTTTACACAGGTAATTAGTGACGGTATCGGTGCTTGGGTTGCTAACAACGGTAGAGCAGAACTTGTATCTGTATTCTCATACTACGCTCATATTGGTTATTTGTCAACCGAAGGTGGTAGAATACGCGGAACGAATGGTAACAATTCATACGGTGATTTTGGATCAGTAGCGGAAGGATTTGATAGTACAGAAACACCAGGTACGGCTATTGTTGATAACAAACAAGGATTTGAAGCTATTATACCTTCTGTTATTACAAACGGAAACGAGATTCTTAGATTTGAATTTAGTCACGCAGGCGACGATTACACCGAAGTTGGATATATTATCACAGGCGGAGGTGTTCAGGTTGATATCGAAGCAGATGAATTTAGAGATGATGCTGTAAAACAGGTAAGACTCTTAGATCTAGGTGACGACTCAAGTGGACAATTCGGCGGCGACGGATATCTAACAAATGCTAATACCGCCCAAGGAGGAACTACGTCAAGCATAACACTGGCAGCGGTTGATCAAGAAGTAAGTTCTGCATATGTAGGAATGAAAGTTTTTGTTGATGGAGGCACAGGAACAGGTCAATACGGAATTATTAGTAGTTACAATGCAGGAACAAAGGTAGCAAATGTAGTAAGAGAAAGTGACGGGCAATCTGGCTGGGATCATTTCTTACCAGGCACAACAATTGTTTCTCCTAACGCAAGTTCTACATATGTAGTTGAACCTGCTATTAGTTTTTCAAGCCCAGGATTTAATGCCGAATCCATTACCTTGCCAGAATCATCTACCTGGAATGATATTGTTTACGGTGCTACAGCTGCAACATATACATCTCTTACTCCTTCGGCATACACCGGAACAGGAACAGGTGCTACATTTAATGTGATTAGAAACGACAGCAAGTACATCGTAACTTTAACATCAGGCGGTACAGATTATGAAAGACTGCAAACATTTAAGATACTAGGTTCAAGTCTCGGAGGAGTTGACGGTGTAAACGATATCGACATTACTGTTACTGCTATAGATGCTACAACGGGCGCGATATTAGAGTATGATAACGAAGGGTTCGGACGTAGCGGACTGTACTTTGCAGTTAATGATGAGTTTAATCAGAATATAGGATATTACAGTTATGACGGAGAGTCTTGGACATTAGCAGGTTCAGGAATATGGGGCTCGGACACTAGATCTAAGTGTGTATCAAGCGGTTTGATAGACGACGGATCGTCTGTTCAAAAGATATCTAGATTTGTTGCTGTGTCAAACAGCCAAGGAGCCGCCTACAGTGCCGATGGTATTACTTGGGTTAAGAGCCCAACCACAGGCATAACCGCTGATAGCGTAACCTTTGGAAACGGAAGATTTGTTGCTATCGATAGCACAAGCACAACTGTTTATGTATCATTAGACGGCGAAGTTTGGGATATAGAAGGTACATTAAATGATACTGGATTTACAGACATAGCTTACGGTATGGGCAAATTCGTTGCAGTTAAATCAGGAGATACAAACGCTATAGAATATTCAGAAGACGGTGTTACTTGGACACAAGACAATATGCCAGCGAACAGTACCTGGACAAGTGTAACTTGGGGTAACGGTGTGTTTGTAGCGGTTGCTAGTGATAGTAATAACGGTGCAATAAGCATAGACGGCGAGACTTGGACAGCTACTACATTAGATTCACCTGATTCAAACGATCCGGCTGGATATCAAAGAGTACGATATGGACACGGGTTGTTTATAGCAACACTGAGTATAAACGGTCTAAACGGGTATCAATTTATTGCTAAGTCTGAAAACGGGTTGTACTGGGAAACTGAAAGTGTACCGACCGATGGAGGAACACAAGATGAAGGTTATGTTGCAGTTGCATTTGGTAATCCGCAACGTGTAGGTAATTGGATAGCACTCGGAGGACAAACTACCGATACAGGTGTTAAAATTAGAACTGGTGCTACAGCACGAGGAAGAGCGTTTGTTTCTCAGTCTAAGATCTTTGAAATAAGAATGTGGGAACCAGGATCGGGATACGATACAGCACCTACAATGACTATTACTGATCCAAACAACATCTTTGAAATGCCCTTCGATGTTAGATTAGGAAAAGGCAGTTTATCTACACCTAGTTTTATAGATAGAGGACAAGAATATACTTCAGCAAATTCCGAAATTGATTCAGATGCAAGTAACGGATTTGCAGACTTCTTCCAAGACGGAAACTTTGTGTTTGTTAAGCGATTAAGTGAAAGACCGGTGGCTGGTTCTAATGTCGTTTTTGACCATTTACCAGACAGAACATTTAAACTGGTAAATGTACTAACATTCTTAGGACAAAACGACGGAGCTTATACAGCTTTCTTCCAAATCAGTCCAGAATTAGCGATAAACGAAGCACCAGCAGATGGTACAGAGATCACCACAAGAATTCGATATTCGCAGGTGCGTTTGACAGGACACGATTTCTTGGATATCGGTACAGGTAATTTTGAAGAAACGAACTATCCAGGACTACCCACTCAGGATCCAGATCCTTCAAAAGAAACCAGAGATAACAATGGCGGACGAGTATTCTACACAAGTACAGACCAAGACGGTAACTTCCGAGTTGGTGATCTATTCACAATTGAACAGAGCACTGGTGTTGCAACA
>Ga0102945_1000332_pt1 | contig 14494 bp, 11 predicted proteins | sample SalPonred_H2O_MG_FD_78207 | JGI IMG/M metagenome (GOLD analysis project Ga0102945, IMG submission 78207) | Salt pond water microbial communities from South San Francisco under conditions of wetland restoration - Salt Pond MetaG R2_restored_H2O_MG ...
ACCAAGAAAAAAATATAACCCGATCCGACCAAGCCGACCCAGGCGGTTTTGTCTTGACAAGAGTTGACACCCGTGGAGGCTACTAAACACAGGGCTGTCTGCGACTCAGGCGGAGCATCTCCACCATTAGGCTTGGGGGTAGTGCCAGAGAGAAGTGGGCGAATCTGTGAGTGCAGGAGTTGTCAGCGGCAGCAAGGGCGTGCTTTATCTGACAATTCCCACGGCCGGGAGTCATCCGGACATGCTTCAGGACATTGTCGACTCGTGCGGACTACCGCGCGAACATGTCGTTCTCCTTCGGACCAAGCCCGACGTCGTACTGCCTAGCGGCTGCATCGTTATCGATGATTTTGATCCTCCAAACATTCAACGCTGGTGGAAGCGAGGGATTGACGCATCCGTAGCACGGGGGGCCACCGCGGTAGCCGTGCTCAACGACGATCTGCGCATTGAGAAAAACACCCTTCCAAGGCTGCACAGCGAGCTCATCACCAGCGGCGCAGCGATTGCCACGCCAAGCCGTCCTGGGCTAAGGCTAGGTGTCCACAAGCGGCCACTGATCCCATACGAACCGGTGATTTGGGGTTGCCTGTGGGTGGTGGACGCCACAACCGATCTACGTCCAGATTCTCGTTACGTCTGGTGGTACGGCGATAACGACCTAGATATTCGCGCTCGTCGCGACTACTCCGGCATCGTCAGCTGCGATGTGGTCTACGAGCACAACTTCCCTGGCGTCGGGACATCGAAATCCCCAGAACTTGTCCGGCAGTCTGAACTCGACGCTGCAACATTTGCAGCGGACTACTCACGAATCTTGACCCTGACGCGCTGGTATCGACGAGTCTTGAGGCGCTGAGCGGGAGCGCCACCGGCGAAGGAGCACGTAGGTCGCAGTTCCCAAGCTTATGCCGGCCGCGACAACACCAGCCAGCGTGGCAAGCACCGTATTCCACACAACAACAAAGGAGATCACCAATAGCGCGACTGCTACCAAGGTGCTCCACGTAGCGGCTCGTGGCAACTGCGCACGTATCCGAAGTCCCGGAATAAGTAGAACCAGGAAGGCTGCTTTGTAGCCGTAGGCGAATCCGGTCAGCGCGACACTCGACAGGTAGAGCAGGGCGCCCGCGAGTGCTAACAAGACCCACACAGGAATCCGCGACGATGACGCGAGTGGTTGCCTCACGCGACCAAGGAAGACGCCCCACGCGATCGCGGCCACACAAATTGCTGCGAAGAGAAAGTCCCCGAAACCCCAGACTTCGGGCAGACGAGCAATAATGGGAATGCGACCAAGGACAACGTAATCCCCGAGGTCCGCCATACCCGAACTCGCCGCGAGGCTGAGCAACACGTTATTCCACGTGAGGACGAAAAACACAGCCGTGGCCGTCACGAACCCCGCGAGGACGATCCAGCCTCGGCGCAATCGAAGGGCTGGTAGCAGTAGTACTGCTAAGACGAACGGGTAGTACTTCCACGTACCCGCCGTCCAGATTCCAGCAGCGGCCAATGCCCAAGCCCAGTAGGTGCTCCATCGGGAGGTGAGCCAGACCGCGAGGACAGCGATCACCAAGATCAGCGCATCAATATTCGCCCGCTCGAGCATCAACTGCCACGGCGCACCCGCGGCTGCAACAACGAGCACAACAGCAGCAAGGCCGCTGCTTCGCCTAGCAACCCAAAGCAAAGCCCCACTCGTCACCAGGATCAGCAAGACCCCCAGCACCGTGGTGTTTGGTTCCGATAGAACGCCGAATCCGAAACGCCACCACGTGATGCCCGGGCCATAAATCGATGGATCAGCGAGACAACCGTTGTTCTCTTGGAATACGTCGAAACCCCAGCGTGAACAGTCGACCGTTTCGAGCGTCAACCTCAGATCCCAAAATTGCACGATCCCCTGAGGGAGCCGAATGGCTCGATATACCGCTGCACCCGTGGCCGGCGAGATCACAACAAGAGCCCATCCCAAGAGCGCCAAGCCTCCCGAGACTCCCCCCACAAGCCACGGCCACCACCGAGTGACCTGAACGTCCACCTTTAGGAAGGCAGTAGGAATAGCGAACGCGAGAAGCAATATCACCGTTGCAGTCATTGCCAAGGAAGCGACCGTTGGACCCGGACTAGCGGGGTCTTCAACCGCTCGAGAGGCGACACCGAGAACGAATACCGCAACGAGCGCAATAGTGAACAAGGCAAACGCCAGCGTCCAGCGCTGGTGGTTCTCGGATTGAGACACACGGACCGCGCTCACCGCCATGTCGCCATCCTAGGAGCGTGAGCCATGGAGTGGCAGACTGCGCGCATGGCAGCACTGGCATCCATCGTGGTGCCCGTATTCAATGGCATGCCGCACCTACCCGCGACCGTCGAGTCCGCTCTCCAGCAAACGTATCCGCAAGTGGAAGTAGTCCTCGTGGATGGAGGATCGACAGACGACTCATGGACCTGGATGTCCTCGCTGGGCGACCCACGAGTTCGGATAGAACGCCTACCACTGGGAACCACAGCGGCCGAGAACTGGACGGAAGCTAGTCGTCAGGCTCGTGGAGACTTCGTCAAACTCCTATGCCAGGACGACATCCTCCATCCCCACGCAGTAGAACAACAAGTCCAAGATCTCGAACGGCACCCAACCGCAGTCATCGCGCTCGCTCAGCGAGACATCATTGATGCAGGGGGGAAGACGGTCTTCAAGAGCTGGGGAACCCACGGCCTAGCTGCTGGTCTCATGGAGGGGCGCACAGCACTGGTGCGCTCCTACGCAAGGGGGACGAACATTTTCGGAGAGCCTGTGGCCGTGCTCTTCCCGCGCGAAGTGCTTAGGCAGGCCTTGCCCTGGAACGACGACCGGCCTTTTCTCCTCGATGTGGAGCTGTATACCCGGGTAATGCTCACCGGCGATATCTACGTCCGCAAAAATTCAGTCGGCGCCTTTCGCATCAGCGCAAGTTCGTGGTCGACCCGCCTCGCGCAATCGCAAACCGAGCAGTTGAGGTGGTGGCAGGAACAAGTGGCAAGGACGGTACCCACCACTGCGAAGCAGCGCATCTCCGCAGACCTTGCGGTTCGATTGCAGTCGATCATTCGACGGTTCGTGTACCGATATCTCAAACTTCGTGGCGCCTTCCACTGGCAAGCCGACGCTTCCACAAACTAAGCAGCACTCCCACACTCGTGAATACCTGCGATCGTGGGATTTTCGACGACCCGTACACGCGATCGAGGAACTCGATCGGGACTTCGGCAATCGAGAGCCGTGCCTGATAGACGGCCTCCACCGATTCGAGAAAGAACGCATAACCTTCATCGCGCAGAGACGCTTGCGTAATGACGGACATCGCTCGACGATCGAAGACACGGAATGAAGTCGTGTACTCGGTGAGACCAGTAGGCAAGAGCGTTCGGGCGAGGGAGTTGGCTCCCCAACTCAAGGCACGACGAGTGACAGCCGCGCGATGACTTCCACCGCCGTAGCGGGTTCCGACCACGAAGTCCACATCGGCGGCAACGCTGAGGAGATCGGGGATCTGCCAAGGCTGGTGCGAACCATCAGCATCCATCGTGACCAGATGTTCGTAGCCTCGGTCCAGCGCATACCGCATTGCCTGTAGGTGGGCCGAAGCCAATCCCTGCTTGCCACTGCGGTGAATTACCTCCAAATAGGGAGCGTCTTGCGTGATTTCATCCAGAAGGTCTCCCGTCCCATCCGGAGATGAGTCATCAATGACCAGCTGATCTGCGTCCGGACAAGCTCTTCGCACACCCCGAACCCATGCCTCAACATTGCCCCTCTCATTGAAGGTAGCGGTAAAGATCAGAGTGCGAGGCACCCACAAACTCTAGGGGAATGCCCAAAGGTCCAACAGGCTGCTCAACTAGGCTGCCGCCATGTCGGATGCTCCTGGTCGCACCCGTGAGGCGCGCACGCATGACATCAGTGTCGTGATCCCCGTCTACGCCGGTTCGCAGACACTGCGGCCGTTGATCCAGGAATTGCTGCCGTACCTAAGTCTCTCGACAAGTCCCGACGGCCACAGCTTCAGACTCCACGAGGTAATTCTCGTGTGGGACCACGGTCCCGGTGGAGCAGACCAGACCATTCGCGACCTCTGCGCAGAGCACGAGTTCATCAAACCTGTCTGGCTATCGAGGAACTTTGGGCAACACCCCGCCACACTCGCCGGCGTGACCGCCTCATCTGGCACATGGATCGTCACCATGGATGAGGACGGACAGCAAGACCCCGGGTTCTTCGGCGCTCTGTTGGATGCCGCCCTAAGAGATAGCGCCCAACTCGTGTATGCAGATCCTCAGGACTCCGTGCCTCACAGCGCTGCTCGAAACGCAGCATCACGCACCGCGAAGTGGCTCTTCGTTCGCCTACTCGCGGGCCGAGACTTCGAGAACTTCAACTCTTACCGGCTCATCTACGGAGAGATTGGTCGTAGTGTCGCCGCTTACACCGGTCCGGGGGTCTACCTGGATGTGGCACTGAGTTGGGTCGTCTCGACCGTGACGACCACTCCCGTAATCAACCGAGTAGAAGGCCGGCCGGCAAGCAACTACTCCTTCTCTCGGCTGCTGGGACACTTCGGGCGGCTCGTCGTGTCAACAGGAACACGCCCCCTGCTCTTTGTATCACTTCTTGGTGCCGTATTCGTTGTCCTCGGCGCGATCCTATCTATCTACGTCATAGTCGAGAGTTTCCTTGGAGACGTTCCTGTAGGTGGCTGGGCGTCCACCTTCGTCGCAATTCTCGTGGTGGGTGGAGCCACTCTTCTGTCACTGGGAATCATCGCTCAGTACGTGGGGGCTTCGGCGAACATGTCCCTCGGTAAGCCTCTGTACGTCACGGTACGTGATCCAAGAGATAACTTCGACGCGTGAGACAGCCGTCGGCCGTTCGAACGTGGACTATCGGGGCCGGTGGTCTGGTAGGCCAGGCCATTGCGCACAGCACCCGTAGCGACTTCTCGACGATCACCATTCCGTGGTCTGATGCCCATGCGCGTCAAGAAGTACTCACTGTTGCAGCCGATGCCTTTCTCAATACTGTGGGAGATGAGCCGTGGTGCGTGGTCTGGGCCGCAGGATCCGGGACCGTTGGAACGGATCAGCGCAAACTCGAACTCGAGACGCAAACCGTCCGTGAATTTGCAGACATGTTTTCGACTCTCTTGTCGAAGCGATCAACGCAACGTGCCCCAGGACTTTGTGCGCTCGTTTCATCGGCTGGAGGCGTCTACGCAGGAACCCCGAACCCGCCCTACTCCAGCGTGAGTGACCCTCACCCCATCAGTGATTACGGACGCGCCAAACTGGCGCAAGAGCAAATTTGGACTGAGAGATTTGAGGGGCTCAGCCAAACGTTGATCACTCGACTCAGCAACGTGTACGGCGAAGCCCAGCGGATCGAAAAGCGCCAGGGACTAATCTCACAACTTGCCTACTCAGCCGCCACACGTCAGCCCCTACACATCTACGTGCCACTCGACACTGTTCGCGATTACATCCATACCGACGACGCGGCGCGCTTGATTACCGGCCACATAGCCGACCGTTGCCGTTCTAGGACTCCCACCCTCAACACCGAAACAGTCATCGTGGCGAGCGGCGAGGGAACGAGCATCGCGACTCTCATGAGCATGATGACCAACGTGTGCCATCGAAAGATTCCCATTGCGGCTGCCGCGAACGACGATGCAATGCGCCAGGCCCACGACTCACGATTCATTCCCGATCTGCCATCAGGATTCACTAATAGCGGGGCGAGGCCCCTTCCGGTCGGTCTGCAACAGGTATATCAAGGAATCGTGAGCCAACTCCAAGAGCACGGCGCAGCTACTCGAGTGGTGGGCCAATGACGTCCCGGGTGCTGCTTGTCGTTCCAACTCTGGGCACGAGACCTGAACTCCTGAAAGAAAGCATCTCGTCGATTCGTGATCAATCGGTGACCGTCGACATCTCGATCGTCTCACCACCCTCACGAGTCGTTTCAGATCTTGCCGACAACCTTGGAATCACCTGGATCAAGGACCCCAACAATGGGCTCGCTGCTGCCATCAACCACGGGGTAACTGAGGCTGTACAAGACCACGATTTTGTATCGTGGCTTGGAGATGACGATCTATTGACACCCGATTCGCTTTCACTCACCACCTCGGCTCTTGAGGGCCATCCCGAAGCGGTACTCGCGTACGGGCCGTGTCGCTACATCGACGCCCGAGGGAGTCACCTATGGACCAATAGGGCGCCTTCATGGGTGGTGCCGGTGCTGTCGTGGGGTCCACAACTGGTGCCCCAACCGGGGATGCTCGTTCGGGCTACGGCCTGGCGCGAGGTGAAAGGGCTTGATGAGTCGTACTCGATGGCCTTCGACTTTGATCTACTCCTGAGACTGAAGAAGGTTGGGCGCTTCACTCGGGTGTCCCAGCCGGTCTCGTGCTTTCGCTGGCATGCGGATTCGTTGACGGTGGATGATCGGGCTAGGAATCTTGACGAGTCCGAGCGAGCAAAGCGAACAGCACTCTCACCGCAATTCCGGCGTTGGACGTGGTTGTGGGAACCACCCGTGCGTTGGGCCACCCGGGTCGCAGCGAGAAGAGTCCAACGACGAGCGCAACGCGCCAAAGGCACAGACTCGTGATGAAGGTTCTCCTCGTTTCTCACAGTGACGGTGGAGGTGGTGCTGGACGCGCCGCGCACCGCCTATTGCAGGCCTTTCGCTCCACGAACGTAAACGCGACCCTCGCTGCGGATGTGCGCTCAACGCACGATCCCCAGGTTGTTCCCCTCGGTAGCGCAGCGACGCAGCGTATTCGGCTAGGCATGGAGCAACTCGCTGACAAAGTCGTTCGCCCGAGAGACCCGCACAACTACTCGGCTGCGATAGCAGGTGCACTGACCTCGGGACTGACGGATCGGACGGGTGCAACGGTGATGAACCTGCACTGGACCGCTTACGGCGCAGCCTCTATCGCACAGATGGGTCGCATCGCCGCCCCTTCTGTATGGACACTTCACGACATGTGGGTCCTTGGGGGTGGCGAGCACTACTACAGCAGCGGAATGGAGAGCCGAAACGGCTCATGGGTGCTTCGCAGAAAGCACAAGCACTGGGTCGCTCCGAGGATTTTGGTGAGTCCGAGCCGCTGGCTCAAAGATCAAGCATCCGCATCTCCGATAGTGCACGACTGGCCCATCCGCGTGATTCCAAATCCGATCGACCTGGATGTTTTCCGGCCACACGACACGGCGCTCGCCAAGAGCCAACTCGGCATGGATCCAGCGACGCCGAGCATCCTGTTCGCCTTGACTAACGATCTCTCCGATCGACGTAAAGGAGCGGACCTTCTCACGAATGCCCTTAGGCGCCTTCCTCAAGCGTGGGGTGAGGAATCTGTTGATCTGCAGATTGCAATCCTGGGACATACGCAGGCTCCCGACGACTGGCCAACACTGCCGTTCCAGACCCATTGGTTGGGACGAACCTTCGACGACGCCAAAGTAGCCATGGCCTACGCGGCTGCAGATGTAGTCGCTGTCCCCTCGCGCATGGACAACCTCCCGCAGGTGGCTACCGAGGCTGCAGCCTGCGGGAAACCGGTTGTCGCTTTCGACATCGGTGGTTTGCCCGACATTGTCGAGCACCGGCTCAGTGGTTACCTGGCACGCCCTGAGGACGTTGACGACATGGCATACGGCCTGAAGTGGATTCTTTCGAACCAGGACCTCACAATCCGCATGGGGCTTGAAGCTCGCCGAAGAGCTGAGCAAGCCTGGTCATTTTCTTCGGTCAGCGCCCAATACCAAGAGGTCTTCCGTGAAGCGATCACCCAGCAGGCCCGTCGCAACTCCAAGTAGGTCCTCAGGCTTTCTAGAATGTCCACTGTGTCCGGCGTCTTGATCCAATTTATGGATTCGCCGACTGAGTCTGCACCCACTCCCCTTGAGAGTGCTACACCGTTCCGACAGGGACTTCAGCAGTGGGTACGGGATCAACCCTCAAAGCACCTCACGCATGTTGTGGTAATCGAAGTTGATGAGGCTAGAAATGAAAGCATCCATCGACTCTGGACTGGGCCTGAGAATCTAACGCTGCTTAACGGTCAATTCTGTTGGAGTGACGAGAAACTGAGTCCTGGCAGGTTCTGGATTGCAAGTAACGCCGATGCCGGACTGCGCGTTGCGTCAAACAGCAGGCACGTAGCTGAACGGTTCTCCCCGAACACCACTCTGGACGAGATTTCGGTGCAAGTCCTAACGCCTGCGGATCTGGATCGATTCATCGACAAGTACGGCGACCTCACCATCTCCATCCATTCGGCCACTGCATCCCAAGGCACCATTCGCCAGATCCTGGACCATTGGAGACCGTCACGGCTGCTTGTCGGGAGACCAACGAAAGAGCTTGTCCGTCAGATAGAAGCCGCAAACTACGCGTTCGCTGGGCGTCCCTGGGGTGAGGCAGGATCGACCGCCGCATACGTTCCCCGCAATCGCTTATCGATAGGTGATCGGAGCAAGGCCATCATCGTCCGGACCGGCCGCACAGTGGAACAGGTTAGAGCTCTCATCCCTCAAGAGCACGAGCGAATGGCTTATGCCCGAAAGATGGCTCACCGCCTGTCACGTTCACCGAGGCGAGATGTCCTGGACCCAACATTCGGAGCTGCGTCAACAACCCCCAGGCAGACCATGGTGGACACAACGCTGCAGCACATCACAGGCCCTGTTGATAGTACGTGGAACATCGACATTGATGATTCGGATCGCATCCACGCCAGGGCAGCAAACTGTTTCTCCGAATTTGGTGTCTGGCCGATTTCCTTCAGCATCCCGCCCACCAAGGTTCGCTCTCCGCTGCCAGCTGGGGAACGCACTCATCTCGTGAGTCCGATCATCCCGGGTTACCCCTACGGATTCACCGACCACGACGAATATCTATCAATGTACGCGCGGTCGTTCTTCGGGGTAACCCATCGGAAAGCCGGTTGGGACTGCTTTCGGCATCTGGAGATCCTGGCCGCGGGGTCGGCTCCATTGATGACCGACGTCCAACACATTCCACCCTTCTCGATGATCCACTACCCAAAGGCAGCCCTCGCTCAGATACTTACGAAAGCCCAATCCGGTGGTGTCCCTTCCCAACAGGCATACCTAGAGCTCCACAAATTCACCAGGGAGCACTTGACCACAAGCGCCATGGCTTGTTACGTCATCAATTGTGCCCAGCTAACGGACATCCGCAAGGTCTTGTTTGTCGATGCCCAGCACCCAGGATCCATTGATTACCTCAGCACTCTCACCTTGATCGGCTTGAAAGAAGTATTCGGAGCGAATTGCGTGCCACTGTTTGCACCCCCGTGGATATATGCGGATTTCGTCGGTGATGTCTCTCATCTGTACGGTCGTGGATTCGGCACCACCAAAATTGTTGATCCACTGCTGAAGTCACCCGAAGAAATAGAAGCGTCATCAAGAATGGATGCACTCGAGGACTTCGACTGCGTTGTTATCGGCAGCATTTCCAGGAACTTCGACATTGCGGAAGAATTGCGTGATGCGTTCCCCCCTGACCGCACGATCTGGATCCATGGCGAAGACACTCCCCCGCTTCCTCAGGCTATGCGTGACTATCGGGCAAGCGGGGCGCACCTGTTCATTCGGAGCATCGACTCACCCGCTGGCGATACTGACTCATGACCGTCAAGCAAAGGGTCACAGATGTCGCGATCGCACTGGCTATAGCGCTCGTTCCCGTCTTATTAGTCCTTGTTGCAACCGGACCTGGTCCAGGTCTCTCTCCGGATTCCATCTCCTATTTGGCCGGGGCTCGCTCACTGGCCGAAGGAGCAGGACTTCGTGACTTCACTGGAGACCATCTGGCGACGTTTCCGCCTGGCTTGCCCGTCACCCTTGCACTACTAAACAAGTTGGGGCTGCCAGTATTTACCGCTGCAGCTTCTCTCAATGTTGCAATGCTGACCGCTACTGTCGTGCTCGCCTACTGCATCACCCGCATGGTCCTGCCTACACGTGCGCTGGCAGTTATAACGGTTCTCATTTTTGCTTGGAGCCGAGCCACGATCGAAGTCTTCTCCATGCTGTGGTCGGAGCCGATGTTCACCGCGCTGACAATGGCCAGCACACTCTTGATCGTTCGCTCTTTCAAGCATGGGCAACTCTCGCTGGGTACATCCATCGCAATCGGCGCCATCGTGGCTACGGCTACTGCTATCCGGTACTCGGGGCTCCTGTTGGCCCTCGGACTAGTGCTCGCATCGCTAGCAGTCCCAGCGCCGGACACCCGGAATCGAATCTTCCGGACCAGCCTCCTGGTAATTCCTGGTCTGCTCATTCTGGGTCTCATCTCCGCCAACAATGTTCGCAATGGTCATGGCTACCTGGGAGATCGGTTTCCCTCGAACAGAGGACTCCAAGGGACGACGGTGTCTGCCTCCGATGCTCTCGGGTCACTAGCGGTATGGAGAGGGTCAACAAGCTTGACCATCCTTATCGGATCAATGATCATCGTCTTCGCCATAGTCGGCGCATGGTTCGGTGTCATGCGACGAATGCCCACGACGCCCCTCGCGAGCATCGCATTCATATACCTACTTGGCCTGATCGCTAGCCAATCCGCAACAAGACTTGACGACGCCTCGGAACGGCTCGCTTATCCGATCTACCTTCCGCTCCTCACCCTCGTCGCATTCGGAATATTGGCAACAGCGAGGACGCTTCGCTCAGATCTGCAGTCACGCTGGCCCAGCCTCCAACCTGCCGTGATTCGTACAGTCGTGTTGGCACCATTGGCACTTGGCGTGGCACTCATCGTTGCGCTGGGCCTTGCCAACTCAGTTCGTTTCAGTCTCGAGGCAAGTCGAACTGGCATTGGATACCAAGCCTTTGTGGCCCAGACGTCTTCCGCTGCTCGGATTTTACGGACAATCCCGCCGAGCGATGCCGTCATTAGCAACGAGCCCTGGCTGGTCGCAGCGTTGCGTCCTGCGGCTGTGTCGATGCCGCTGCCTCCGAGTCCTGCGGAGTGGCCCGAGGAGCGTCTAGCGCGCGACAAAGGCCGGATCGTGGACTTCACATCTTCGGGTGGCTCCGCGTGGATCCTGATTCTTGAGGACCAGCTCCCATACGAGGATCCGATAGCTCTCCCCGGGACGAAGATTCGCAAGTTTGTCGATGACGACACAGCTCTAGTAACGGGCGTCACGCTCTATCAGGTTTTCCCGGAATGAGTCTCAGAGCCTTGAGCACACTTGTCGATCCTCGAGCCGTAAACACATGAAACTCGCCGATATCTCAGAAACTAGCGGCGCAACACTCGCTGATCGCCAGCCGTTCTGAAAATTCAAGAACTGATCCGTCACTATCACGACGTCGACCTGTTTCAGGCAATCAAGTGCGTCGTCAAAATGTTCAATTGGACTGAAGTCGTACAGGTGGAAACGCGGACAAGCGAGAGATGCTTCCTCCGGCAGGTTCAGGAGAAACGAAGCGCTATCGTTAGTTCCCAGTCGAGCAACCGTGAATTCCGAAAGCGGTACGGTCTCCAGAAGCTTCGACTCCAGGGGCCGACCAGCCAGATCCGATCGCCATTGGGGCCATTCTGCCCGTTCGGCCTGAAAAGAAGTTGTTATGCGTTCGATCGGAATCCATCCACCAAGGGGAAGTATCAGAGCCATGGCCGTCACCCACGGCAACAGAAATCCACCTCTGCGTCCATCCAGAAGTTGGACCGTGAGGCCAACTGACACGACCAGCGCCAGACCGGCCGGTAGCGCCAACACCTGCCAGTGGTGCGGCCAAACATACGTGAAACCCAGGCTGGCCAATGTTCCAACGATTGCGATCCACAACCAGACCGACAGGACCTTCAGTTCCTCGCTTCGGAATCGCCATAGCCCTGCCGCCACCCCAGCAACGATGAGTATCGAGATCGCCGTTATCCATCGACCAGCACTCATGTCGAACTCGAGTCTTTCGAGGTGTCCGAGAAGATCCGGAGACAGACCGAAGTAAACGAGCACATCGCCGGAATAGCGGAGGTTGTCTGCCACGACCTTGACATAGCCACCGATGGAACCGACGACCCATAACGCACCAGCGACGACTACGAGCGACCCCAGGAAGACCACGAAGGATCGGCTGGCCCGCGCTCGCATCTGAGGCACGAGAAGTGAGGCCGCCAGTACGCCTATCGCGATCGGCACCACCGTAATCTTCGCTGCTACTGCCAGTGCAAGGAGCGCGCCGCTCATCCACCAGACCCTGGTCACCAATAGTCCCATTCCAAGCATGACGAGTGCCGTTCCTGGGATATTCGTCATGCCGGGCTGATAGGCGATCCCAAGGATGACAAGTGGCGTGCAGACGAATCCCACGAACAGGGCCAGCATCGGCCGGGTGACGCTTCGCGACATGAGCCACCCACCAATTGCCGCGAGGAGGAGCCAGAAGGCATCCAGTAACTGGGCAGCACCTGGTCCAAACTTCAGAGCACCAGCGAGGGCGTAGTAGAAAAGCGGGTCCTTGTTATCCACCACACCTACGTACAGCGGTGCACCATCAGCAACCGCGGCGGCAACGGACAGGAAGACACCGTTATCCGACGTTCGGGGAGCAGCCGCGCTCACCACGACAAACCACCACGTCGGAATAGCGAGGGAGACGAGGGCAGCCAGTGCTGCCACTTTGCCAACTACGTCTCGCATGCCGTGCTGTCCAAAGCGTAGATCGTTACCTCGGAGTTGGCGAAGGCTACGGGGAGTTCCAGTGGCGCGGCTGCTGTCCCCATCCACAGCCAACTGACCCGGGCAGCGCAGAGTACCGCCAGAGTTTCGGGTGTCAGTCCGGTGGCGAGACTCAAGGAATACGCCCGCCGCTCATCCACGATCGATGCCTGACCTTTCGATCCATACATCTCCTGGTAGGTAAGTGCTGAAAGAAACGTTACGTTGGCGGATACGGCAGGAATCATTGATGAACCTGTCTGATCCGTTGCAAGGACGTCGCTGGAAGAGGCCGCCCGTCGAAGCCACAACGCGGCCTCGTCTTGAGCGGAAGACCATTGCACAGATCCAACACGCTGCGGCGTCGATGGTGGTTGTTTTCCTGATGAGGACGCGCGTTCAGGTATTGATTTCTCAATCTTATGAGAGTTCGCCTCCGAAGACGCGTCCGGGATGGACGCATTACGGCCGGTTGAGGATTGGAGACCGACTTCTCCAAAGACCGTGATTCCTCGTCCGAGCGAGGCCGCAACAAGCAAAGACGTCGCAAGTGCCGCTATGCCGACAGCCTTGCCTGACCGTGGCCACGCAACGCCGGCGATTACAAAACCCACAAGCCATGGAACGAGCGGTCCAATTGACCGAAGGGTCACCACATCAGATGCACCCAACGGCCAAAGAACGGCGGCGGCAACGGCCGACAACACGCCCGCTGCAACAGCTACCAGACCCCAAATGACGCCTACACTCCCGGCTTTGACCTGGTCCCACAGCCTTTCAAGTCCCACCACACTGAGCACAGCAAGAGGAGCGGCAGCGGCAACGGCGAACCACAACTCATTTACACCTTGACTCAAGACCCAGATAGGCAGAATCGATGCAACAACCAAACCGACAGCGAGAGCGGCTTCTGTGGACCGCGTAGGTAAGCCGACAATGCCTGCCGCTCGAGGGACGATGGCAATACAAAGCAGCAGGGTCCCGAGTGCGACTGCCCACCACGAGGGGCCAAGGTCCAGACCCTGAACAGAGGAAGCCCGAGAATCCCAGCTGAGCAGACGCAGGTCACCGGAGCTAGAACTCCCGAAATCGAATAGGAAGAAGGAGATCGTGGCGCCCACAATAAGCCCCATGAGTTGGATCAAGACCGCTCGCGTCCACTCAGCCCGCCAAATCCTTCCCAAGGCAGCCATGACGACCCAGGCAAGAATCAGTACGGCGAGAGCGCTCACCTTCGCGCCCGACAGCAAGAATCCGGACATCAGCGAGACTGCAAAACTCAAGCGAGAACCGAGCCCGGAGCTGAAAGCAATGGCGGTGAAGCCCATCAGCCACAGGGCTGTTATCGCCGTCGAAGGAGAGTCTACGTTCGTGATAACCCCATAGGCTGCTCCTGCGAAACCTCCTGTGATCACAAGAGCCACAGCAAGCACCGGCCCCCACCAACGCTTTCCGAGCCGGCCAATAGTGCCAGCCGCGAGTGCAGCAAGCCCTGCGACCACGGCCACGGGGACCACTCGCGTCAGAGCTGCGAAAGGCGCCAGGTCGAGGGCCACAGTTAACTGGCCCGACCACAGATAGGCGAACCAGTGGTAACGAATGTCATCCCCGGACATGAAGGGGTCCACTCCCGGGCCAAACTTGACGGCCGAGGTACCCAAGGCTTCGAAGAACGGCATGTCGGGGTGAAAGCGCTCCCAGGGCCCGAACAGCGGATATCGAGCCATATTTATCCA
>Ga0102945_1000333_pt1 | contig 14480 bp, 14 predicted proteins | sample SalPonred_H2O_MG_FD_78207 | JGI IMG/M metagenome (GOLD analysis project Ga0102945, IMG submission 78207) | Salt pond water microbial communities from South San Francisco under conditions of wetland restoration - Salt Pond MetaG R2_restored_H2O_MG ...
AAAGAAGAGTTTGACAGATTAATGGAAACAAGTCCTACAATAAGTGATAGTGTAATCGACCTATTTAAGACAACATTCAGTAATATAAAGGATCCAAGTTCAGAGAAAGCAAGAGTCTTTGGTGAGTTAAAGAAGCCAGAAATATGTGATGCATTAGAAAGCACAAGGTATAGCGTATATAAGTTGAAGAACGAGCCAACAAAAGGACCATCTTCCAACATGTTAGAGTTAATAAAACGAAAAAGAGAAGAAACGAGAAAAGCTGAAATTGTTGAAAACTTTATCAAAAACTTTAGGCATGAATATTCACGAGAGCCAACAAATGATGAAATATACGAAAACCTGAAAGAGCAAGTAGCACAGGAAATAGTCAACAAGGTAGTTTCGAAGCTAAATCCAAGTCAAACAGCTAATGTAAAAAATTCAAAAACTGCGTCAATGTTCAGGAATGCCCTTGGAGCAATCAACTTAACAAAAGCTATGGGACGAGATATTGAAACTTCACCAAACTTCCCTTGATTAATATCATTACCTACAAAAAAGAATGACGTTAATTATTCAAACATACCTCCTACCTTAGGCGGCAAAAAGGCGTAGAACAAAGCTAATGCTATTGCCCACCCCAGATATGGTAAATAAATTGCTGTTGAAATGCTAAAAAAGTTAAAAATAGCAGTTAGCATAGGTATAAGTATAATTACACCTAGTGCCGTATAACCAATTCTTGATAAAGCACTCATATTTATTGCTATATTAAGATAAGAAAATCGGTTTTCTTTTGCTTTTCAGGAACTCATGTATAGTGCTTATATCTTCAAAAAGCTCTAGTTTATGACGACTAATTATATATAAACTATTTATATTCACATCGGCAGTTAATACCCTTAATGGCTCTGAAAAGCCAGTATCTAATAAGCAAGGCGTTATACTAACTTCATTTGGAATAATAACCCTAAAAATATATGCTTTATCTCTAAACTTATAGTTATGAATCTGGCTTCCCGACTTTGTCGGCATACTACTAAAGAAGCTATTAATCTCAGCAAGTTTGTATTCAGTAAGAAAAACTATATCTTGTAATTTAAAACTATAATTATAGTCAATTTCAAATCTCTTTAGATCTGATTTTTTACAACAAAGGAAAGCAGTTCGTGCTCCTGGAACTATTGTTTCATTCTTAAAAAGTCTACAAGCACCTGTAGCTGACTGAACAAAATTTCTAATATTATCTGATAACTCAAAACCCATTACTTCATCCTGAACTAACTCTGTAGTTGTAAGCCACATAAAAGAGTTTTTTAAGTTTTCATCAAAAGGAATGTTACAATCAAGAACCTCGCACAGTATATATTGTGACTGCTCTTGTCCTACTAGGCCTATTTTACTATAAAACCTAATTCCAGCTTTAGTGCTGACATAATATAAAAGGTTTTTAATACACTTATCTTGTTGTAACTGACCACCAATATCAGAACTAAATGGAAATTCTAATGAATCAGAACAATTTTTATAAACAAGAAAGGATAAAAATGGCGAATCACTCTGTGGATTACATACTCGGAAGAATACAACATTCAAGGGATTATTGTTTAATAGGCTGAAATCTTGTGAAAATGAAGGTATAAAACCTAGACGAAAATTATACGTCGCGTTGTTTATTTTGAACTCTTCAAAAGGACTATATTCTTCAGGTGACGCTTTCAATTGTATTCCAGACTTATTTTCATTACTCATTATTTAGTAGGCTTACGTTTTATACTTTCTTTTTCTTTAACTCCTCTAGATTCATAGATAAATGAGGTCATAGCCTCAATCTGTTCAGAATCTTCAATAAATTTAGATAAAGATTGACGAATATGGTCTTTATTAATAGCAGTTTTAGTCTTAGTCACACAATATTCTAATTTTCCTTCCTTTGTATTCCAACCATCAATGCCTGAGTTTTTCAACACATCAATAAGATTATCTGATAGTTGTTTCTTTTTTTGTCGTCTTAATTTTAGCTCAGCTTGTAATACTTTCATTTCATTATCGATACCTATCCACTCTTTAATACTATCCTTCAAATGTTCTGTTCTATCCATGATATACATTAACCAATGTTTGTTTTAAGCTATTCATCACGGAAAAGAGTCTCTTTGGCAATAGTCTTAATAATATCATTTTCAATTTTAGAACGCTCAACCTCACTTGTTGTTAAAAGGACATTTCTTACCATTTCAGCATAAACTTGTTTGCCAGTTTCAGTATATGTCCAATTAGGATGTTCAAGTTCCCAAGTCTGAATTTCAGAAATTTGCTTTGCAGATAAAATTCCTATGGCATTTCGAAGTCTTACTTCTCTTTTATCAACATCCCATGTGTCATTGTCTCTCACATACATTTCAGTCGTTTTTAAATCAGAGCAATGAATTGGTCTTTTGTTAAATTCTAATTCTTTTAGCCCGCGTAAAAGAACCCGACCTAAACTAAATGCTAAACCACGTTCTCTTGTTTCATCAAGATCTTCTAAGTTTACCTGAAGATTCTCAATAAAAGACCTAAGGTTAATTGCCTGACTACATTTTTCATTTAAGAAAATTTGCATATTAAGTTGACTATCTCTAATAGAAGTAATATAATGGGGTTGATAGTCAGCATTAAATGTTTGATTTACAACAGTATTATTAGAAAGACCTAGGTTTCTTATCTCATCCCGTATCTTTTGGTTCTCTACTAACAAGTTCTTGATTAATTGTTCACTATCATTTTCTTGTTTATAATCTTTACAACAAATCATATGTCGCCTAAGGCTTCTTTCATAACTGTATTCTTTACCACAATAACATGAATACTTTGGCTTAGCATCAATAAACTTACTGGATTCTTCATCATTTAATTTAAGATGTTTATTCGTTGAAAGATGTTTCTTCCAGTCTCCTCTGTGGATACAACGATAGTTACAACTTTTACAAAAGAATCCATTTGGTTTTGACATTAATTAATAAATAGAAATTAATATTCCTATACTCTTATCAATAATGGTGTATTAATTTATTATTACCACTGATTTTTATACGGTATGCTGCGGGGAGTTAAATTCGCACCAAATTCCCCACAGCATAAATTTTTAACAGTTATATATTTATTACACCATTAATGCTTTTATTTATTTTAAAATACAAAAATAGTATGGTTTGGGGAATTTGGTGCAAGAACTGGGAATCGCTCAAAATGGGTTTTGGCGAAAATCGTTTTTTTTGACTCATGAGACCATAACGCTCTCAAAAAACGCAAAATGATAACCAATTTTATTACCACAAATGCTAACAAACTCAGAATGAAAAATATTATTTTTTCGAAGGAAAATTATTTTTATGCTCTCAGTGTCTTTTTTAAGGTTCTTATTTTATAACCATTTACAGTAACAAATATATAATGAAATTTTTGATGTATCAAACCATAATTTTTAGTTCTATTTTACAATTTATGCTCTCATTTTTGATGGTATTCATTTTATATTTTGTTAGCTTAAATGGTAACATTCTCAGAATGAAAAATATTATTTTTTCGATTTTTCGTGAGACCATAACGCTCTCAAAAAACGCAAAATGATACTGATTTTTTAAAGCGTAAATGGTAACAATCTCAGAATGAAAAATATTATGTAAATATCGCCCTTTTCCAAAACCCATTCAGAATTCTCTTTTTTGATCATAAAAACTCCAAAATTTCCAAATGGGTTTTGAAAATAAGTGAAAATTTTTTTTTTTGAAATGGCTTGCAAACATATATTATTTTAGTATGTGTTTGCATTTTAACATCAGTTATGGTTTGTGATGACGCTTACAATATTCTAAACTATCATCTTTTATAGTAGCGCCGCAAATATTGCCCTTTGATTTGCCTGTTTTAAGTATAGCATTACATTTTCGGGACTGGTCAGATATTTTGCTTTTTGAAAGTTGGTTTAAAGCAGTTTTATAGTGGCGCCAACATGCAAACTTGTCTTGGACTGGAATAGTCGCATTTATACTACAAACTTCTTTATCTTTTGTATAAAAACATTCATGTTTACTAAAGCAGTTACTTACAGGATAATTAATACCAGTTACTTTCTTAATAAAAAGGTCAGGGCGATAAGGAATTGTTCCTGAATAGATACATCGGCAATATGGACATTTACTACTACCGCTATATTTTTCATATTTCTTATTTGTGGATAGGTCAAGTAAAAGAGATTTGTAGTCAAACTTGTGGCCACATGGAAGTGTAATAGCATTATTGTCTATAATTTGACCAGAAATCGGACACAACTCGTTCTCATGCGATTGTTCCAGACTGTCATCGTTCAAGATTTCATTAAATAAATTCTGTGCCTCAAGAATTGATAAATTTGCTTTAGTTAGAAACATTTTACACTTTTAATTTTCAACTAAAAAGTCTTTATGTTTATTAACGAGAATGTCGAAGAATCTATGGGGACCCGCAACATGGACATTATTTCACACACTTGCTACAAAGATAATAGATAGCGAGTTTCAAAAGGAAAAAGCAAGACTTATAGAACTTATACACGAAATTTGTGGATGTATTCCATGCCCAGAATGTAGATCACATGCTCTTAGCAATTTAAAAAACGCACGCATGAATCTAATAAATACAAAGCAACACCTAATTGACTTCCTTTTTGAATTCCATAATAGAGTCAATCAACAAACACGAAAGCAAATTGCTTCCAAAGATATTTTGGAGAAATATACAAAACTAAATACGCGTGAAGTAGTTAACAATTTTTGTATGATTTACTCATTGAATAGCAAGATTTCAAAACTAATGTCTGATAATTTTGCTCGTCAAATACTGATTAAACGGATGGTTAGTTATTTTAATGACCACGGCAAATCATATTCTTTATAAATTTTTAATTAGCTTTCCATTCTTATAAACAGCACACTTAAAAGTTTGCTTACTTGGTCTAGAACATGTCTCACCGTTTGACACCTCTTCAAAATAAAGAAGCTGTGGATTACCGGATGCCTTTATTATCCCATACCATAAACCGCCAAGTAGTAAGCCAAATACTAACCCCAACACTACTCCTAATGTGGTAGAACATAAATTTGTAATTTTAGAAATAGCATCTAACCCAATTAAGCATAATAAAGCTATTATAATGCCATAGTTCATGGTTCCACCAAACACCATAGGCAAATACATATAGGCTAATGTGAAAGCAAGAAATACACTATTCCAAGATGGACTATTATATGCATTAAGAGAGAATGGCCATTCAATAATACTACAACCAATGGACCTCTTAGGATTCGACGGGCTCTTTATAACATTCATGAATAAAGCATTAAGAACAAACGCAAGCATTACGCCTGCCATAAAAATTAATCCTTTGATATTTTTATTAAGGATTGATGCTGATATAAGAAAAAAACCTACTAAAAGAGGCGATATAGCTCCTAAGAATTGAATCATATTTGTAAAAGTCAATTGCATTGCCATATTATCCTATAATTTGAATACATATTATTTATGTATTAGATTATACTACCGCTAAGGCTATAGCTTCATGAATATCTTTAATTGCGTTAAACTTAATCCCATCTAATATCTTCTTAGGACCATAAGTTTCTTGGATTCTATCAAAATCTTTTTGATTCTCTTCCGGGTATAGGAAATGTTTTGCGCCTGCTTTTATGCCTCCAATAATTTTTTGCTCCAGTCCACCAATTGCTGTAACTAAACCACTAAGACAAATCTCTCCTGTAATAGCTAGATCGTATTTGATAGGTTTTTTTGAAAGCAAACTATACATTGCTATAGTAATAGCGGTTCCGGCTGATGGTCCATCTTTCTTCATAGCACCTTCAGGAACATGAATATGAATACCTGACTTAAACGGAGCATCCTTGCTTGATTTAGCTAGACTATATAGTGCTTCTTTAGATAAAAGTTTAAGAGCAAGAGTTTTAGCAACTTGCATGCTTTCCTTCATGACATCACCCTGCATACCTGTAAGTTGTAAGTCAAACATATTCGTTGAGGGAACAAAAGCAGCTTCTATTGGTAAAACACCTCCCTTTCCTAAGGCATTTGCGTATAGACCATTAATAATACCTACAGTAGGTGCTTTCCGCTGAATACAATAAGGTCTCAATTCATCACGGTCTTTCAAATAATTTAGCCTAACATCATCTATAGTTACATTTAATGGAATATTATGAGACTTCTCATTTCTTAGACAAGAAAGATTGATTTCACCTACAATTTCAAACAAGAGCTCTTTTAACTTTCGAACACCAGGTTCGTTTGTATAATGTTCAATAATATACTTAATGACATCGTTGTTAAAAGAAATTGTTCCAATTAATCCCATTTTTTCTAAAACTTCAGGAATCAAATATTTATCAGCAATAGTTAGTTTATCATCTATTGTGAGAGCGTCAAACTTTACTCGGTGGATACGGTCAAGCAGGATTCTATCAATGGCCTCTACATCGTTGTAGCTGAAAATAAAAAGAGCTTTGGATAAATCAAGGTCAATTCCGTTAAAATATTTATCTTGAAAGGCATCGTTCTGAGTAGGGTCAATAAGATGTGTTAAAATACCAATTATCTCACGTCCATGTTCAGTCCTACTTACTTTATCAAGTTCGTCTATAAAAATAATAGGATTCATACATTTCTTTTCCATCAAGATATCAACAATTCTACCCCATGTAGAGGCAACATATGTGTAGTTATGACCTTCTAAAGTAGACCCATTAGTACCACCGCCTATGGCAATAAATGTAAATGGTCTTGGCGTCAAGTCTGTATCTAATAAGCAGTGGGCAATACCTTTTTTAGCAAGAGATGTTTTACCTACACCTGGCGGGCCTTCAAAACCAAAGCAGTAGCCTGATTGTTGGCCATTTACCCATTGTCCTATAATGCGTTCTACTTGTCTCTTTGCCCTCTTATGTCCATGAACAGCTTTGGTAAGTGTATTATGAACGTCTAATATGAATTCTTCTACTTTTTTGTTATTAGTGTCTACAAAACAAACATCTTTTTCAAGACTTTGAAAGACAGATATGCCCCCAATACTCCCGCTTAGTCCTAAAAAATCTAATAAACTAATAATTACATTGGAACTATGTTGTTCAAGAAAACTTTGAATCCCATCCTCCATTTCAGAAATAGATTTGCCACTATGCGGAATTTTACGAACTTTAAGACTAGATTTAGACTTTGTGAATTGGTTAATTTTATAAATGAGTTCAGATAAATCATTCCTATTATGGTGGTCTTGAACATATTTTTTCAAAACTGTCATAAGCGTATTTAACATTTCAGTATCATATTTTTCTTTAAGTCCCAATGTGTATTGTTTGACCTCCATGCCTGTATATTGAGGCTTATCAGGAATATCTTTCACTAGTTCTGCTATTGGACTATGTTTGATTCGTGTTATTAACTCAACAAATCTGGAACACGTATCTTCAATAAGGCTAAGAACCGGTTCTTTTCTATAAACACCAAATGGTATTTTAAGTAAACCGTCTAAGTATTGCCTTGCTTTGCTTCCAGAATCTTCATTCTTGTTTTTGACCTCTTTTAATTTCTGCATAGCCTTTTCTTTTACCACATCTGATATTTTCATGAGGCAAATCTGTTGCTCTAATGGTATTTTGTTAGAATCAAAGTTAGTAAGATGATTTGTATAACTTTGTGTGTTTTTCAAGGCATCTTTAAAGAATCCCTTTGCCTTAGTAGGAAGACTATCAAATATTTCAGTTTGTTCTTGCGTATCAATACTATTATTAGTGTCTGAAGATAATAGGTCAAACAACAGGTATGCTAAATACTGATATTCTGCTGAACTTCCTTTAATAAGCAACTGTAAGAGTGTTTGTCTTTGTACAAATCTTTCTGAATTCATAAAATCTTTCACAGTCTTGGAAAGTGACTCTTTCTGTATTAGTTTTGCTTGAGAAACAAGTCCAGCAAACCGCGCACATAGTTCTTCGTTATTATAGATAAGGAAGTCTTTAAGGGTTAAGCAATCAACAAACCTTTGAATATCCATATTAGTAATATCAGGCATTCCTTGTGACATAACGGTTATCTGTTTCAAAATTTCTTCACTTTCGATAGAACCTATACCCCATAAGGGTAAATCATCAATAATTGCTGAGACAATAAGAGTACGTTTCTGTGAAGTGTTCTGAAATGCGATTTTGATACCATGTACTCGCTTATAAAACTCACGACATGTTCTTCCCAAGTCAAAGCAATCTAATGTATTTGCGTATTCAACAATAGAAACATCTTCTACAATCTTATTCTTCTTAAGAACATTTGAACTGTCTAATTGTGGTTCATTTTTCCAGCTCAAAACCTTGTAACTAATCGGATGAACAAAATTAACCATCTGTTTCCATTTGTATTTTGATTCCTCATCTGATTCAAGCTTTGATAAAAAAGAACTTCCAAGACAAACAGTAAGAAGATCTGATAACTTATTTGTGCCATAACTACGGAACACTCCTGCCACATCATTATTGATAGCTTGAAGTTCAGAAACCAATTGACTCTCAGGCATTACACGACTAAATTTGTTCTTGAATTTAAATAATGAGTTTGAAATTCTCTCTAGACACGTAATACATTGATTCAACTCAGTGCCACTAAATATTTTATTTTCTTTCATCCGATTAGCATGTTTTAATGTTTCTAAAATAATATTTTCAAACTTATGAACTTCTCTATTACAAATGTCAAGTTGAATTATTTTGCTCTTTGTGGTTTTCACAGAAGAAGACTTGACGATTTTGGTGTTTGATAAAGCCATAAGATATATATATTATGCCATTTTATATTAGTCGAACCAAAATAAATGTTCATTTGTTTATTTTTAACAATTATTGTATGCCGATTTTAGCCTAGAATAGAGTGAGAAGTCATTTAAAAACACCTAACCAATAAAGATAGGTCAAGGCAGAGATGGGAGTTCCAGCTCTATTTAGTTTAATAGCGCGTAAATATTCTAAAGTTTTGAAGATTTTTGAGTCTTCTAACTTAAAGGTGGATAATCTTTATTTTGATAGCAATAGCATTATATATGACTTTGTTCATCAGAATGTTATTGGGTGTGAAGAGAATATCACAAATTATGAAGATCGCGTAATTGAAGCAGTTTGTAATAAGTTGAAGGAATATGTAAAAATGATTAAGCCAACAAAAACGGTATTTATTGCATTTGATGGAGTAGCGCCATTTGCTAAATTGGAGCAACAGAGACAAAGAAGATACAAATCGTCTTTTACAAAACGTTTAGAAGAGAAAGCAGGTATGGCTAAAACCACGTGGGATACGACTGCGATTACGCCTGGAACAGGTTTCATGATGAAATTAGACAATAGGTTAAAGACATTTTTTTATTCAGCTCGTCAGATAAAGGTAAAATCACTGATTATTTCTTCAGGAATGGAGAATGGTGAAGGAGAGCATAAGATTTATGAGTATATTCGTAATAATCCGAAGAAACATGAGAAGGAAAATACAGTTGTATATGGATTGGATGCTGATTTGATTATGCTTTCATTGAATCATCTTCATTGCTGCCCAAATTTATTTTTATTCCGTGAAACACCTCATTTTGCGCGCTCTTTAAATGCTAATTTAGAGCCAAATGAGCTCTACGTTCTTGACATTAGCTACTTGTTTGACCGTCTTTGTATAGAAATGAATGATGGAAAGTCTGTGAATGAATTATGTCAGATAAACAGAGCATATGATTACATTCTAATGTGCTTTTTGTTGGGAAACGATTTTATCCCTCATAATCCAGCATTAAATCTAAGAAGCAAAGGAATGGAATATCTGATGAATGCATATAGATCGGTTATAAGCATAAATAATCTAAACTTGACTGATGGAAAAAAGATAATTTGGAAGAACTTTCGTAAGTTTATTCAATTTCTCGCGGATCGGGAGCACTCATATTTATTGAAAGAACATAGTATTCGTGATACATTGGAGAAGAGACCTCATCAGATAAGAAAGGATGAAAGTGAATTAATTCAAAAGCTGAACACCATACCTATTTATAACCGTGAAAAAGAGAAATATATAAATCCTAAGGATAATAGGTGGCAACAGCGATATTACAAAACATTATGTGATATTAGTGAGCCAAGTGAAGTCCAAGAAATGTGTCTTTCTTATCTAAAAACACTAGAATGGACATTAAAATATTATACAAGTGGCTGTCCTGATTGGCGTCATTATTATAACTATAACTATGCGCCACTTTTAGAAGATGTAGTCAAAACAATCCCAGTGTTTGACTCTGAGTTAATTGAGCAAAATGATAACAAGCCAGTCGCACCATTAACGCAGTTAGCCTATGTATTACCACTATCCTCACATTATTTGATTCCAGAAGAAATGAGACACTCAATCCAAAAAGAATGTGAACATTACTATGGTGATAACTGGGAGTTTGAATGGAGTTATTGTAAATATTTTTGGGAATGTCATGCTAAGATGCCAGAGATTGATATAAACAAATTAGAATTATTGGAACAAAAACAATCGACTGGTTATCGGGGAAGCAAAGTGACAAATAAATGATTTAGATATATTTCCTTGCTGTTGTACAATTACGAAATATAGATGGGAAGGTTTGACGAAGATAATTTATTGGATTTGGAGGAGAGAGGCTATACGATGGTGTTTGACATTTTATCTGAAGCTGAGATTGAAAAAGCGTTGAGTCTTTTCAGAATGTGGGAAGAATCCATCCCAAACAAGAACACATGGTTGGCATTGAATCCGCATGGTATATACAAGTTTCATGAGGTAGGTCATCAGGAGCATGCTTGGTTTCTTAGAACGCGTCCTCAGATACAAGAAGCGTTCAAAAGTTTGTGGAAAACAGATGAGTTGGTAGTATCCTTTGATGGTTGTTGCCATATGCCAAAAAATTTCTCAAGAAAAGACTATTGTTGGATACATTCCGACCAAGGTCCAGCAAAAGTGGGACGTCATTGTGTTCAAGGGATGGTTTCTTTAACATCTAATAAAGAGAAGACAATGGTAGTGTATGAAGGTACGCATAAACTTCATGAGCGGTATTGTTATCAACGTAGGCTAAAACAAGAGGAAGTAGGTGATTGGGTTGTCATTGACGAAGAGATGAGAAATGAGGTTTATAATAAGAGGAAAACCTTAAATATTCCAGCGGGAACTTTGGTTTTATGGGATTCCCGTTTATTTCATGAGAATCAATTTGGACCTATTTACGAAGACCTAGAGGCAGCAGAAGAAAGAATTGTCCAATATTTATGTTATTTACCAAAAAAGCATCCAGAAAATAATACAACAATTCAAAAGAAACGCAAAAAGTATTTTAACGAAAAAAGAAATACAAGTCATTGGCCTTATCCAATCATTGTAGTCCCAAAGCAGCCTTATTTTTATGGAAATGCTTTTGACATAGACTATGAATCACTAAGACAACCAGATTTAGTAGAATATATGAGCGAAATTGAAAAGTTGTTGTAACTACTTAAGAATAAAATAAATATTTTTGATAGACAACAGAGTAATGTCAAGAGTTCAGACGCCAACCCTAGATAGGAACCAGTTTCAGACAATGCTTCAGGCTAATACAGGCATTGTTGTTGTAAAGTTTGGGGCATCATGGTGTGGTCCTTGTAAGCGTTCAAAAAGTATGATATATGAACATATAAATAGAATGCCAGAAAATGTTCAATTCTATGATATTGATGTTGATGATTCATTTGACTTGTATGCTTGGATGAAATCAAAGAAGCAAGTATATGGTATTCCTGCACTTCTTGCCTATTATCCAGGAAGTAATGGGATTGGAGCAAATGTTAGTGTAACTGGTTCTGACCCTAATCCAATTCAGCACTTCTTTGATGAGGTAGAGCGTGCCGCTTTAACATTATGACAGACAAAGCACTAAAATTAAAACAATAAGCAGTTTAAGCTATTTATTGTTTATTCTATGTTAGATTTCGCAGAAAATACTCATTAATATTGAGTCCAGATTTTTTAAAAGCTTCTTTGTGTTCTGATGAAGACTTTAGTTCGCTTTGATACTTTACATATAATTGAAGAGCTTCATTCCAATAGCCTTCTGAATAGGTAACTGGGCCACCCAGCTGTCTAACCAAATAGCAAGTATATGGATAAAAGCATAATTAATTTTCAAGCAAAATATCTAACATATAAAAATTTTCTCTTCTAATTATGTCCCAAATATTCTGTTTTCCAAATTTTTTGACTAATTGAATTATTTTTGTTTTACTTTTCAAATCGTCTCGGTTGATAAAATAGGGTAATATCATAGAATAACAAGGTCCATAAAATCGTCTACTATTTGTCAAATTTAACCATTTTTCAAAATATTCATCTTTTATCTCAAAATATTTTTTACACATTTCAAAACATTCATCTAAACAATTTTCACTAATTATATCTCTTTCACATTCGTCATTCCCCCATGACCATCCATACCAAATATCATCTTCAAAAAAAAATCTTTTTATTTTATCTAATGCAAAAGGATTAGAATGTTTCTCTAATAAACCTCTTTTATCTAATAATTCTAAGACATTCTTTCTACCATAAGCTAATGCTTTTTGTAATAATTCGTCATCAACTTGTAATTCCATTTTTTCAAGATATTCCATTTCTTCCCGACAATATAAAACCATTAATTCTTTTTTTCCTAATTGATAATTTATAAATTTTAATATTTCAAAACATAAACTTTTATCATCTTCAAATACTCTGAAAATAAATTTTTTTTGAATATTTGAAATAAATGGTAATATTTTAATTTTATTTTCAAGTTTAAAATTATCATCAGGTTTTATAAGTGTAAGATTTTTTCCTTCAATGAATTTCCTCCAAATAAAATCAGCTAAATTAAATTTTTCGGTGTATTTTTTATTATAACATTTTCTCTCTTGAATAATATTTCCATATTTTTCTAAATAAAAAGTTTCATTTCCATTAAATATTCTTTTCTCTAAATCATTATTATCTTTTAATAATTCGTTAAAAAAATAATCTAAATTTAATTCATTAAAATTATTTTTGTAATATTCAAACCAATTAAAATCCCATGGAGTATTTAATTTTTGTTTCAAGTGACAGTCATAAATATTAAAATCTTTTTCTTCCAATCTAAAATCTTCTTTTAAACCAGTAATTATATCCATATTATATAATTAATATACATCATGTACTTATATTTAAATAGATAATTGTTTAATCAAACTAATTTTTATGTTTCCAAATGACATTTTAAATTTCCAAAACGTGTTATTAAAATATTAGTAAATATCAACAATCATACCATAAGTATATTGCCACAAGCCATACGACCACCTGCATTTCCAGTAATAAGACTTCCATCCATCATTTTCTTGACAGCTTGCTGCGACCATTTATCTCCAGTTACGAGCTCAAATTGGGATTTTGTCATTTGATTATAATATCTGAATCCTTTTGAACCTACGTTCCTTCCCTGACGCCCTAGGTCATCACTGAGTGAGTGAATAACCACACTCCGATTACCAATAAACGATTTAGACCTTGGGTCTAACGAAATACGATCATCAGAAAATTGTATATTAACATGTCCATCATGATCAGCTTGTATATTATTACATAAGTCACCACTATGTCTTTCAGAACCTAATCCATTAAATATTGAACCATGCTTTTCACCGGTTGGGTTAAAATGGCCACCCAAGGACATACAACCTTTGTCAATATCAGAAGGATTAGAAAATTGTTTCTCGTGAATATGAATCGCATTAACACTATATGGTTCTAGGCCAACAAGATTTATTGATACTATACACCCGTTCGATGTAGGCTGTTGTTCAAAGTAAACACGTCCGGCAAGAAGTGGGTTATCACTTGTAGAATAAAGACTTGGCCATGGAACTAATGCTTTTTTGTTATTCTTGTGACGCGATAACGGCATATACATATATTTATAGAATAAATGTATATATTTTAAATGTGTTTAGCCCTGCTACGCCTACGGGTTAAATGGTGTCGGGTCTTGCGACCTCCCCTATTTTTATAAGAACGCCTGCTACGATTGGCCTTGGTTTTTACTTTACGTGTAACACGTTTATTTTTCTTTGGCTTGCCGCCATAATATTCATAACCTCTATAGTTATAATCACGGTCATCATTTGACATTCCATAACCAGGTTCCAGCATATTAGGTTCATAATCAGATTGAATACGCATTTCTTCAACGCGTTCATTCATTATCTTGTCAAACTGTTTTTGTGCTTCTTTGATTTGCTTAGTGCTTTTTTCACTTAACTTCAAAATATCATCTAATCTTCCAGAAGGAGTATATAACTTACTTTCTACAATATTAATTCGTGATTCTTCAAGGTTATCAGCTACAAGTTGTAAAACCCCAGAACCTTCTTCCC
>Ga0102945_1000334_pt1 | contig 14423 bp, 26 predicted proteins | sample SalPonred_H2O_MG_FD_78207 | JGI IMG/M metagenome (GOLD analysis project Ga0102945, IMG submission 78207) | Salt pond water microbial communities from South San Francisco under conditions of wetland restoration - Salt Pond MetaG R2_restored_H2O_MG ...
AGTCGTATATATGCAAGGAAGTGTGTGGTTAAATTGGTCGAAGATCGATCATATATAGATTTTTTAAATGAAAATCATTTACAAGGTTATGTGAATTCATCACTTAGAATTGGTCTCTACTACAATGAAGAGTTGGTTAGTTTAATGACTTTTGATAAGTTTGAAGGGAGGAAGAAAATGGAAGATGGTTCGTGGAACTTAAATAGATTTTGTAGTAAGTTAAATACTGTTGTTATTGGTTCTGCTTCTAAGTTATTGAAATTTTTCGAAAGAGAATACCTTCCAAAAAGAATAATATCATATTCTGATAGTGATTGGAGTATGGGAAATGTTTATACATTGACCGGCTTTTCACGGGTGAATGTGCTAAAACCAGACTATATGTACATATATAATGGTGTAAGAGTTCATAAAAAAAGATTCTCATTGAGTAATATAAGAACAGATGAGAATAGAGGAATGACCGAACACGAAATATGTAATAGTATGGGTGTTTATCGAATTTATAATGTTCGTAAAGTAAAGTAAGAGAAACTTTTATACAACTAGTAGATATAAAAATAAAATCCAAAGTATATGGAATTAAAAGACAGAACTTTTAAAGATAATAAAACGGGTCAAACTATTAAAATAGTAGACTCATTTAAAAATATAGCAGTTACTTCGGGTGGTGACAGAATAGATGCGAATAGGTTGCTTGATGTGAACCACTATACAGAAGAATTAGATCCGGATAGATTTTTGAAAAATGAATCAACTTACAATGCATTCTCAGAAGCTATTAAAAGTATTGACTTGAATAATATACCGGATGATGATTCTGTACATGATGTTCAGGTCGGTAGTGTTGATCCAGCATTCCAACCACCAACAAATGAATCTGCAGTGATTCAATATGATGAAGAAGTGGAGAGAGAGCAGTTAGCAAAAAAATATGGATTGGATATGGACAAAGGTGCAGTAAACCAACAACAAGCACAGTTTGATGAAATATTGAATGGTGGTGATAGTGGTGAGAAAATACCGGTTGTTCAAAAGGGGAATGTTAGACAAGAACCAAAGAATACGGAAAAAGAGTTTGTACAGCCAAATTATACAGATGTTAAACCTAAACCGCAACCAACAATTGAGGACCCTATAATAACAATGTTCAAAAATGTTAAAAGGAAAGAGAATTTCACCCTTTCAATTGAAATAGATGACAAGATACCAAGACTTGATTTCATTGAAATGATGGAAGATTCTTATGAAACATCTATTATAGAATTTCTTGCAGATGATATGTTAGGAAAGATGTTAAGTGATCCCAAGGTGTTGAGGAATAAGATTATTCAAGAGATAACCGATCTAGTATATCCAGATGGTAAGCCTGTGGAAGAAGTAGAAGAAGCTATTGAAGAGGAAGATGTACCAGAAGATGTACAGGGAACTGATCAGGAGGTTGTTGTGGAAGAAGTAATAGAAGGAACGGATGGTTCAGATGAACCTGAGGAGGTTATTGTGGAAGGTGAAGACATTTCAGAAACAGGTAAGGAGGTTGTTGAGAAGGAAGAGAATGAGATTGTTGAAGAGGCAAAAGAAAAAGAAATAGAAGAAAATGATAAGTGAATTATATCTTAAAAGGGCAATGAATATCCGGAGGGATTATGTTAATATCGTTACTGATATTAAAAAGTACGAAAAGATAGCTAAAGAACTTTCAACATCATTGGAAGATAGAATGGGTGATCTTAAATCATTACTGAGTGATATAAACGCAGGTAAAGTAAATGATATGGGAACAGCCAAGGAGAAATTGAATGATATTATGCTTACCACAGAACAGAATATCAATAATGTGGATACTAAGATATCTACATTGAATGATAAGATGGATAAACTCCGAGAAGATGAAAAGAACCTTTATAATGAAATGAGGCAGAAATATCCAAACTTATCGGATGATGATATGAAGAGAGAACTTGCAGATTATCTCAAAGAGAAAAATATAGTATGAGTTACGATAAAAGACTATACACTACTTTAAATGGAGAAAAATACGAGCACTCTATTATCCGAAAATTGATTTCTAAACGGAGAAATTTACCAGAAGAACGAATACGAATACATAGGGTTTCTTGGATTGGTATTGGTTCCAACTTAATTAAAGTTGCTTACAAGGCAAACAATATTGTTGGTGAGAGGATAGATACTGATGAGTATATTAGAGTGGAAGATTTTACCTCTTTTAAAGTTCAAATCGAAAGAGAGAATAAGTTGAATAGTATAATGAATGGCTAGTTGTGATTTTTGATATCGATATAAATTCTTATATTTGTATAAAATGGAAGATAGTAATCTTGGGGATGGTTTAATTCACGAATCTGAATTTGAACACAATGAATTTCATAAAGAGGTTGTTACTTATATGAAAACTTTGGGGTTTTATATTGGGAGTATTCACACATTGAAAAATAATTTTCAAAAATTCAAAGGGAATGTGTACCTTAATATTGATAAGTTCATATCTACTGAACTTGCAAATTTCTTAAGAAGAATTTCACCGGTTCTTCGAGCACCCAACAACAGAGATCATTCTATTTGGTTCCACTTTCGTGACAAAAAGTCCCATAAACTTATAAAGGAAATATTATTTACTCCATCAATTGTTTCATTAGAGGGGGAAATTTATATTAAACACATATATATTTTAGAAATGTATGTGTGTGGACACAACAAACGTGTATTTGTCAAGGACTTGGGTGATGTTTCCAGGTTTTTGTGTTTTGATTCCGATATCAAACCAATAGTACGGAAGAATGTATTGGATCAGATTCTTAGTTGAAAGACCACTTGATTAAATATATAACCTATGAGACTTTCCAAATGGGTTCAAGTAGATGATAATATTCTTTTAGAGTACATATATGATCAGGACAATCTGATATCAGAAAGATATGCAGTTATTTTCAATGAAAAGACCTTATCGCCTTCATTTGCATCAACTTTATCAAAAACAAAGAACTATGCAGATGTTGTTATTTCCGAAAGTTCAAAGGTAGTTCCCAATACACCAGTGAATCAATTGGTTAAATTGGATGAGGTAAATAGGACCTATTCAAAATTTGACATAGAATCACAATCTTTTATACAGAAGAAAGATTACCCACCATCAATACCAGTATCTTATGACCGTATAAGGATACATATGCCGGTAAATTATACATTTGATGACTTTGATGGTTGTCATTTGAGGGCTTATACACTTGACTATGATGATCAAGTATTCATCGATCTATCCAATTATTTTTTCAATGTGAGGGATGTTGAACAATTCAATGATTTGGAATATTCAACACCCGGGTTTTTGCATAATGGGGTGAATTGGGGGAAGTATCTTGAGATAATGATACCATCGCCTAACAAGGTATCCGACCAACGTAGAGATGGTTCTGCAAGACCGAACACGATAAATTATAACTTGACAAATGGTAGGGGGTTATCGAAGAAAGCACCTATATTTTTAGATTTTCATTTCATTGAAGATACACAGAAGGTGAATGAGATAGATTATTTCAGTTTATCGAGTAGAGTATCTGTTAGTTTCCCACAGACACCTGAGTTTGAATTGTTGGGTGTTAATCTTGAGAAATCCCAACAAGGTGAGTTTTTTCTGATATACCCAACATACAATGGGAATCTTGGGGAATTTGTACAGTTCATAAATGAGTCCATATACGAGGGGAATAGATATTATATTGAATATGTTATCGAGGTATTGGAAAAGAACATTAAAACATATGAAACGACCATATTGGTCACTGATAACTTCATTGAGGAGATAGAATTCAGACCCATATTGAAATATTCCACGACAACTGCCATAATAGATGTTACGATGAACCTCACCGACCGTGTTGATGGGTCAAAGATCACACGTAAGGCAACATATGGTATGTTACAAGACCAAGTATCAAATTATTCAAGATATCTTAGTAGAATCGATCTCACAAAGGTTTCCACAACAGAGGTATTAGATATATCAAGTATACTACAACCCAATCTTGAACGTGGTGATATAAATGTGAATACTGAATTAGATATACAATCAAATCCATTTGTTGTTTATTCACGTAGTTATAATATAATACCGGGTGATAAAATAGTTACTTGGGAAAATATAGATTATTTACCAAATAGAAGAACCGTTATAAACATTGTACCATTTGATAATATCGTTAAATTCATATGTATCGACCGGGATACCGTGAATAGATTTATTGCTTTTGATTTTTCAAAATATACGAATGTACAATTGACGTTCCGATCCGACAAAAAAACAATTGATATACCATTGTATCGTGATTCTGACCAAAATGAGTTGAATCGTGGTGTTGCAATATTCAAGATAAAAGAGGATAGGTATAATGAGATATGGAGAATGTATCAAATGGGTTCAAATGCGTTTTATATAACAGGGAAGAAAGATGGAATGAAGCAGATAATCTACAATGGTAAATTTGAACCGTGGGAATCTGAGGAGAATAAACAAATATTGGATAGTACATTTAAAACAAATGAAAGAAGTATAAGTGATAGTGTTGATGATGGTGACCAGAACACTTCGCAATTGGCACAGATTTCTGCATCCAAGGCATTGAGGGGGGAAAATCTTGCAAGTGAAAAGTCATCGAATACGACACAAGAGAAATCTTCTTCATATTATGATGGGAGGAAAAATTTGACAAATGAAGAGAAAAGAGAGATTTTAAAGGGTAAATTAACAGGTCAATGGATACCGTATTGGGATTCACCATTACCGGTTCTTGCTAGATCACATCAATATAAATTTGAGAATAAAAGGTATCAATTTCCAGGTGATGTTCGAAGGTTTGCAATTCGTTTAAGGTCGGTTGGGATACTTCCCAATTTGAGTGTTGATACTGATGGTTCATTTTCTTCGGAAACACAGAAGAATATAGATTTTGTCCTTGGGTATATGAAGATACATGATTTTGATCCAAATGATGAGGCCATAATAACTTTCCTTTCATCTTATTCATCGGATATTATGAAATGGGTGAAGAGTGGTTCGAATTCACAAGGTGTTAAAAAAGCATTCCCACAAGGAAGTCTTGAACGTGGGGTTAATCAGCCACCGAAAAAGGATGTATATGATGCAATAAATAATATTATACAGTTTGAAAGAACTTTACCGGTCGATAATCAAATAAGTATCGAAGAAGGATATCAATTGAGAACAAGATTATGAGAACGTCACAATATAAGAAAGCACATAGAGATGTATTATTTGAATGGATATGGGATGATTCCAATTCAATAACAGAACCATTTAAGATAGTTAAAGACATTCGGGACAATTCCACATCCTATATTGGTTCAACAACGACTTTGAATAGTTTGGGTAGGCAATTATTCCCACTTGATAGAATTCAGAAAAGGTATGGACTTATAGATGATACACAATATCCTTTTTTAAATGTTACTGATCATACGTCACAGGGGTTGGTTAGACACGACACATTGAAAGTATACTTCCCTTCCAATTTTGATTTTGGTGAGTATAGGGGTATATATGTGAGGGTTTATACGTTTGACTTCGAGTTAAGGAAAACACATGACCTTACAAATTATTATTTTGATAAGTTGGATTCTGATCAAAATGTGTTGGCTGAGTTCGTACCACCATTATCATATGAGGGGAGATTGTGGGATAATTCAATTGAGATTATTGTTCCATCAGTAAAAGAAGTTGCATTGCAATTGACTTCAGGAAACCCAACACCGGGTTCAATAAACCAACTATTGACCGATGGTCGTGGATTATCAAAGACATCACCTATTTTTGTTGATTTCCATTTTATAACAGGGAAGCAAGTTGTAGGTGGTTCAGATACATACATTTTGTCTGAGCCACTTTCTTATGAGTTTCCACAAGCCCCAACACTTGAAGAATTGGATATGTTGATAAAAGAATCCGATAATGGTGACTTTTTCGAAATATATCCAACTTATAATGGAACATCAGAGGGTTATGCAGATTTTATATCAAGGTCATATCAGACGGGAAAGGTTTATTATAATGAATTTATCGTAACTGTTTTTGAGCAGAATAGAAAAGGTCGTTCTGTTACGGTGATAAAGGATAAGGATTTTGATGAACCAGTTGAGTGGCGACCTATAATAAGGTCTTCTTCATCTACGGTTGTTATAGATGTGGAAATGAAATTGATCGATCGTGTAGATGATAGTATAATAACACGTAAGGCGTTTTATGGAATGACACCAACACAAGTGTCCAAGTATTCATTCAGACCACAGAAGATCAAAGTGAGTAATATTCATAAACCAAAGATTTATATTAAGAAAAATCTGGAATCGGCTGCCATTGATTCAGTAACTAGGAAAGATCCAAAGAAATTAGAAGTTACTATTGACACACCAAAATTAATTGATATTGATAATATACATGCATATTCCGAAAATATGGTAAACAAGAGAAGACCAAGAAATGTAAATAACTTTTACCCACTTGGTGAATTGAAGGTTGTGGTGAAGCCATTTGATAACCTTATTAAATTCACCGTTGCAAATAGAAAGGCTGATGAATTGGATTTTGTTGACCTCTCCAATTGCCAAAACATTAAAATGCATATCAAAACTTCTGATAAAGAAATGATATTTGATTATGAGCCACAAGTGAATACTAATGTGGTGAGTGGTATGTGTTCCTTCCGAATATCTCAGAATAAATACCAGGACATTAAAGATATGTATATTAATGGTGCTAGGTTATTCTATATAACCACTACTAATAAAGGAGTACGGAGTATGATATATTCGGGTCAATTTATACCGGAGGACTTTGTTGTATCTTCGAATGTAGAGAACATTGATCTTGTCCCTGTTATAAGACCTGATATTGAGAATCCTAATTTAGACAATGTTGCAGTTGTTACACGAAGGGCAGTTACTATAAGCAATGAACCACAGACAACCGAGGGTGTGTTACGTTCGATAAAGGAAGTTGATAAGTTCTTACCGGTTAAATTCCAATTCAACCCAAAAATTAAAACATCTAAATAAGAATTTTAATATTTTGTTTGTTTTATTTTAATTCGTATGGGCATTTATTATACATCTGCCAAATGCTTTTCCTATATTTACCATCTCTATCATATAATGCACGATATATAAAAACTGCAGTGTCACCTCTTTGGTAACATGCGTAATATTTTCTTGATGTTTTAACAATTGCCCCATCTTTGAAATAAAGCCAGTAATCGTGTGTATCATCTCCTCCAAAATGGGTTTGTACCTCATGTGCCTTCCCCGTACATATTACTTTTTTATTTGGTTGTTCTTTTTGACAATACCCAAAAAGTGTGGAGAGGGTAAGTGTTGTGATAATAAGTAGTGTTTTCATAATACAAATATAGAAATAATTATTTAAAGGTAGTGGTGAAACAATGGTGAGTTTGGAATTAAATATATAAGATAGTAATGTAAGAGATTAAATACATTATAAAAATGAATTAAAATTAAATTGAGACTTTTATCACAGGGTAACCAATTCATATTTAATCTACCGTCAGATTTTTTAACACCTGAGGTAATTGCTGATTACCAACCAATATTGGAAAAGAATTGGATACAGTATGAGAATGTAATCGACTATCTTAATTCCACTATACGTGGTATTGATTTCCCGGGTATAAGGTTTGAAACACCAACACAAACACAGATGAGGGGTTATGTGAGGAATTATAAACCAGCACAGAATATACAGAACATAGTTGGTCATGATCTGAATATAACTTTTGCATCAGTGGATTCGCATTTAAATTATTTTCTAATGTTTGAGATGATAACTAAGCATTATCTTGATACAAATAATATGTTCGTTGAGCCATTTTTAATGACTGCATTGGATATACACCGGGATGCAATTTATGAAGTCAAGTTTCACGAGATAATTTTAAAGAACTTGACAGATAACCGGTTTGATTATGGTCAAGAGAAGATAAATCAACCAGACTTCACAATGACGTTGAGTTTTAATTGGTATGACGTTGAGTTTATGCTTACCAAATCAAAAGTGTTGGAATTGGATAATATTCCACAAATAATACAAAAGATATAATATTATGGAAAGAATAAAGAAATTTACGGAGAGTAATGGTAATATGGAACTAAGAGATGCTACGCAGTCATTTAAGGATGTGTGTTCATTTATTGGTGTGGATGAAAAATGGTTAATCGAGTATATGATTGATTGCTTTGAATATGATTTGGATATTGATACGACAGAATATTCACTTGATGAAATATCAAGTATGATCGTAAATATGAAATCCATTAGAAGGAAATTAAGAAAATGAAGAAATTCACTGAAAATATAAATGATAAAGAAACTTCTCTTGAATTCAAAACTCAGAGGGATGAGAAAGAGATTACATCAGATGACTTGGATAAAATAGACAAGATGATCGATGATGAATCTGATGATACCACTGTGGATGGTGAATGGGTAATTGATTCAATAATTGATGTGTCAAAGAATCAACCGACCAATGAAGCAATAATAGTGAATGCGGAGTTGGGTGATAAAACCGTTAAGAGGGGTGATTACATATACATCACTGCAATGATACATAAAAAGGGCTCATCACCATACCACCAACAACAGATGGGTGTCCTTAAAGTAAGGGTGACCGACATCTATAATAACTTGTTTATTCTTAATTCTTTAAGATGATAATTTTACTCCATCGTAATCTAAATTATATTCAATCTCACCTTCAATAGCCTCTGCTATATAATTAACTTCTTTTATTTTCTTTTTAGATATTTTTTCATCTTTTGTAATCACTCCATAAAACAAGCCACATGCTTAGTAATAACCATATTGCACCTCCAACAAACGTCCATTGAACAAAAGAGGAAATCGCAAAACCAAAATTTGAATAAGCATGTGCGAGTGCAACAATAGCACCTATAACACATAATGTTAGTGGTGGTAATAAAACCATTGCTCTAAATCTTGGTTTTTCTAAATAACTATGTGTAACAGCAAGTATATTCAATTGCTTACTGTTGTGCTTATTTTCAACTTTATTTTTCATATTCACTTTATTTGATAATTAAACTTTTGTTTTCAAAATCGCAACTAAATATACTTGCAAAACGTTGTGTGCCATTAAATCTCTTGCACGTTTGATATTGGAACTAAGTAGTGTATGTAAGGCAGTGTAGCTATGTCACCCAAATATTCAGTGGATAAAGGCAAGAGATTGCATCTGTCAAAACCAAAACGAGTTACTTTACATTTTTCTCCTTTATATAAAACTATTTGTCCTTTTTTCATCTTTCTAAAATTAACAGCACACAACAACAGCTAAAAAGCATAGCCAATAAAGTATAGTGCCAATTTGAAGCGTGATTAAGTGGCTACGCTTCTTAGCCAAACCGTTATGCGTAATAGCTATAGCTTTTCTAATTGCCCTATGCAATGTTTCAGGCACATTAAATTCCATTCTTGCCAATATTTAGCATCTTCTTTATTTGTTTTAATTACAGTTCTTAAAGTTCCATTTATATGTTTAATCAAACCTTTAGGTTCGCTACTACGCATAACACCGTATAAAACAAATAGCTCTTTATCTGCTTCCCTTGGTGTTATTTCTCCGTTTGCAACTTTCTGTAATATCTCAATTCTATCTTTCATATTTCGCTACTTGTCTTATACAATCACGTTATAGGCAATAAAAAATACTACTATTGCTCTTTTTGCCACATTTCTTTAAGCTCATAACCTAAGTTATTTCTTAACGTATCTGTAAGTGCTGCGTTTATTTCAACGTATGTTATTTGATAATCACTTTCTTCACACAATTTATCTATTGAATCAGTAATTGCATTTTGCAAGTTCCTTATATTCTTTCTTACTTCTTGTTGTTTCTTATTTAGTTTCATAACCGTATTTTAAAAAGCCTATAACAAAGTGTAAAATTAAAAGCGCATATAGGCTTTGCACATTTAATCGTCATTTCGGTTTGCGCTTCAAATCTTACACAAAACGTTAGGCGTAATTAATAAGTACCTAACTTTTCTTTGAATTTCATACCTTTTGGTACTTGCTCAATTGTCACATAACCACCACATTTACAACATACAAACGGGTCATGTTCTCCTAAATATTTATTGGTGTCAATTCCCCAATCTTCTCCGCAAGAACAACTACGCCTAACAACAGGTATAGTGCATTGCTCGTTTTCTGTTTTTGTGCTATCTGTATTCATAATTCAAAGTTTTTGTTTATCTAATTAAGTTCGTGCTGTAAGGTCGCAACGACACCATACCCAAACCGTTAGGGTGCATTAGCTCACGTTTTCATCAAGGTACTTTTTAACTTTCTGTTGTAGCTCACGCTCATATTGTTTCTTCGTTTCGTAATCAGTTTCATTATCAAACTTCGTTTTTGCTTCCACATACCATTTGGGTCTGTCAATATCAAGCCTTCTACTTGCTTCGTTTCTTCTTTCGTAGTATCTGTCGTACTGTTTACTTTCAAATCTATTCATATCCATAACGCACCCTAACAATGTATAAAAATAATAGCTATTCAGATGCAATTTATAAGGCTATTACCTGTTAATTAATTTATTTTATATTTCAATGTTTTGGCGTACTTACACGCTACTATTCTTATACTAAACGTTATGAATAATATGTGAATTTTTTACCCTTCTTACTCTTAAATTTATTATCAAATCTGTAATGCTTTTCTATCAAACTCAAAGTATGTTTTAATGTATCTTTCTTTACATTTATTATTTTATTTGTTTCATCGAGTGATTTACTTGTTCTGGGTGTGTATTCAAATCCACTTTGAGTTTTTTCTAAACTATCTATCTCATCATATATTTCATTCACAATACTATTCATAACATCAGATATATTCAAGTTTTCTTGATGTTCGTTAAAACTTTGTATGTGTTTATTATCTCTCATCTTCGTATTTTATTTTAGTGTGTATATTAAATTAGAAAACCTAAATATATCTGAGTATCGTTATAGAGCATTTAAAGAATCAATCTTATCTTTATTTGCTACTATATATTTACAAGCAGCTACGAAGCTACTGTATGCAATGCCTTGTTCTTTCATATTGTCAAAATCTAAACTTTCAACGTATTCAAGTCCTTTATCTTGTAAAAAATGCTCTATAACAACAGGTATATTTAATGCCTGTATGTCACTATGTTTTGCATTCGTATTTTCCATTATTATCAGTTTTTATATTTGTAATTTTCGAACCACGAATCAGGCACTAAACATACCTAAACCGTTATATTCAATTTTTGTTTTGTTTTGAGTTTTTTATTTTATCAGTTATCCAAAAATAAATATTTGCACCTATAACAAATACTATTGAGAGTATCAGTAATACACCAACAAATATTTGTGTTGCTTCATCGCTGTTTTTATAAACTAACCATTCCATATTTTCTATCTTTTAAATCGGTAAAACAAAACAAAAACTAAATATAACAAAGTATAAAAAACATTAAAACGATTTTTTATACCCAACGTTATAAACAATAATTATTCAATCTCACCTCTCAAACGTTTCCTCATTTCTTCAATCACATCAACACCTAATGGTTTACCAAGTGATTTTTCCATCTGTTCTTGTAAATATCTTCGTAAATGTTCTTCAGCATCCAAACCGTAATCAAACCCATAATTACTGTCCATAACATCAGATATATGTAATTTTTTATCTGTGTTATTAACTTCATCTCTTTTATTATCGTTATTCATATTATTTACTTTTTATTCATTTAATTAACAAAAAACTACATATATCTGTGACCGTTAGTGGTAATACTACATCTTTTCAAACCAACTATCAAGAGAACCATTTTCAAAATCATCTATTAATTGTTGTGTAGTTTTACCTAATTTTTGAGCAAAATATCGTAATTCAGAGTTATCACCAATTTGAAAATGATTATATGGTGTTTCCCACTCTTTTTTAAGTTTCAAACGAGTACTACCACTAACATCAGATATATTCAAGTTTTCTGTTGATTCATTGAAACTTTTTATATGTTTTAAACCTTTCATTTTCGTATTTTAGTTTAGTCTATATATTAAAAAGAAACCTGAAATATATCTGTGTCCGTTATGCCCCATATTTGGCACTCAGATACTGCCACAATTTGAAGCTATTATACAATATCCAGCTTGGTTGAAATTCTTTGCACCAATCAGGTGATTTCAAATGATACAAGCCTTGGATTTTTGGTTTAATTATCAGTTTATATTCTTCACCTATGAAGGGTAATTTAAAATGAAGTACTGATTTTTTGGCTTGTATTATCTCATACCTACCAGTGTAAGGCTTCACAATTTTGGCAATTTCAACCAACTCAACATTTGAAAGTGTAGTGAAATCAAGCCGTGTCAAAAACAAAGGCATAACAACAGCTAAATCTCCATTGCCTTGTACATTTTCAGTTTTTATTTCTTCGCCCATAGTTTCTTGTTATGTGAATCTTTGTACTCCGTGTTTAATGGCAACGGAGTTTAGCCAAACCGTTATAGGGCATTAACAAACTTGTTCCAATCCTCAAGCATTGATTCTTTTGAATTAGCTGAATCTTTTTCTCCAACAAAGTAATTATTCTCCCACGCAATTCGTTTATCGGAAGCATCAAAATACACTTCATACCCTATTGAATGTGTGTCATATCTGTGATAAACCACTTTAGGATTATTATATCCCTTTGCTTTTAAGTCTTTCTTAAATTGTTTGGTCATTATAAAAACGCCCTATAACAAAAAAATATAGCAAATAGCCGTGTTACGGGTCTTTTTAAAACTATCTGCCAGTTCATAATTTATTTTATTTCTACTTGGTTCGGTGCTTAAATCGGCTACTTGCCATATTCAAACCGTTAGGGTGCATTAAAACTCCCCACTTCTGTCACGTTCGGAAACAGCTTGTACTTCTGCAATCATTTCACCCCATCGCTTTTCAGCTTCACCACATATACAACATATCACATGTTTCCTACCGCAATGTTCACAATTAGACAAGTCACCGCTTAGGTTCTTTTTCACCTTATCTTTCCCCCATTGTAATTCCATTGCCATATTATATGTTTCAATATCTAATTGTGAACATTCTTCTCTTGTCAAGTTTCTACTCATAATAAATAACGCACCCTAACAATTTGTAAAAATAATAGCCGTTAGGGTACTTAGTATTTAGCTATTATCTAGTTATTTAATTTGTTAATTTATCCTTTGTGCTTTCTATTAGTCGGCTACTATTCTTACAAGTGGTCGCTAGGCGTAATTTTGCCTAATCCAATCTTTAACTGCTTCATATCTTTCAACTGTTTTATCTTGTTCCGTCATTGGCGTATGTCGATACGCTTGCATAAGGTCGTAGAAATCTACTTCATCAAGGCGTTTGTCTGCCTGTTTGAATAAAAAACTACGCCTAACAATGCGTATAAAAAATGCCTTCATTTGTGTTAATTTTGAATTTTTCGTTTTCATTTAAATTTATAATTTGGTTCATTTAATACGGCACATTTTCATACGCTGTGCCGTTGTGTGCAATTAAGACAAACTAATTACTATCTCATCAACACCGTTCGGTATGTCAGAAACATTAAATCTAATTTCGTTTCCATAATCATCGCCAGTTGTTTTAAGGGGAATTTCTACACCGTTTTCAATGTATTTTAGTATCGAACTTGGTTCTATATCCTCAAGGTCATCGCCACCTACTTTCCCCTTAAAAAACTCGCTTGTTTCTTTTGGATAACTAAGTTCATTTTCAATACAAAACTTCACTGCTTTGTAATGTTTCTGAAATTCCTCACTATTCTTACCTGCAAAGGCTTGTACATTCATTGGTACACTCATAATTTAACTGCACACAACACAAAATAAAAAACAGTGGGTGTCGTGTGGCTTTTTAGCCACTGTGCCCGTTTGTTAAGTTCGTTATCGGTGGCTAGGTCGGGCGTATCTAACCCACCGATTTTTTATTCAAAACGTTATAAAACATAAAAATTATACGTCATTACCTGTTAACCATTTATAAATTACTAATATAATAAATGCGAATATCCCTACTATTATTGTTTCTATCATAATTTTTACGATTTTATAACAACAAATATAAGCAATTATTTTCAAACTACCTAATAAATGTTGTCTTATTTTTCAACTTTATTTCTTTTAATAAACTTTTCATTAATAACTGTTTATATTTGCAACCATTATGTATAAGTTTTAGAAACTACAAATATAATTAGTGATATAATCATCATAACACAATATGATATATACCATAATTTATTTTTATCATACCATTCTAATTGATTTGTGGGAATTAA
>Ga0102945_1000335_pt1 | contig 14397 bp, 18 predicted proteins | sample SalPonred_H2O_MG_FD_78207 | JGI IMG/M metagenome (GOLD analysis project Ga0102945, IMG submission 78207) | Salt pond water microbial communities from South San Francisco under conditions of wetland restoration - Salt Pond MetaG R2_restored_H2O_MG ...
ACGTCCTCTAGTTCTACTTCTTTGTTTTCTTCTGAATCTTCAGCCATGAGAACCTCCTTGATTTTGGAGAGTTTAGCTGAAATGTTTTTAGCTGAAAATTTGTCCATTTGTCTTGTTTATATCTACTAAATATAAACTGGACTGTAAGTGTTAATTTTTAGATACACCTACTCTATTCACGCATCCTTGTTAGACGTGTTTGGTAAGCACTTAGGGTTTATACATCCTCAATAGAGTTAAACCTACGGAAACTCTAAATCTGCCTCCCCGAACCTTCCGCCCAGCTTGGCATATAAACCACCCCTTACTATTTCATCACCCGTAGAATGGATGCGTTATTGACCATGTTGACAGTAGGACGTCATTGCATGGATTAGGGCTTTACAATACTTCAAATATGGTTGAGGTTTTTCGCGGGTTGTCCTTCCACATTCGGTCAACTCTCTTAACACCGAACTGTATTTAATGCAAATATACAAAAAAAGCCGCTACATTTCTGCAACGGCTAAAGTGAGGACAACCCACTACCCGAAACGGGCTGAAACAAAAGTACATAAAAAAAGCCCCCGCGCATAACAGGGGCATTTTACTAACCAATCACAATCTATGAAAAAACAACTATGCGCTAGAGATGAAACAAATATAGTGATTTAATCGCAATTCACATCACCGATATAAACTTGTGGTCTTGTAGAACCGCGATACAAAAAACGTTCTGATATGTTGCCTTGACAATCTCGCTCTGTGGCAAACCACTCTGTTTGACCAATGTAGCCTGACTCCATAGTTATTTCACTATGAACGTCAACAACTGTTTTACAGCATCCAGCAACTTCTGATTTCTCATTAGAGCAAGAAGATAAAACGACAACCGATAATATAAATACTAGCTTTTTCATACAGCTAATATAATCAACTTTATGAAAGTACCTTGACAATACGGTCAATCAACTTCTTATCCATTTCCTTCTGCGCCTTGTCGGTGAACATACCTTCAATGGAAAAACCTCTAAACGTGCCGTTTTTAACTTGTTCCCAAACATCATCATTCTCTACTTTGAACGACCCGAACCATGAACCTTTCGGCAACTCTGAAAAGCCTTTAGGCGTTTGCTTTCGTTCGTCAATGATGAATGATTCAATCATGTAAACGTCCTCAACTACTTCGCTGTGGTCTAAGTTTACATTGCCGCTAAATCCGTTCTTAAAGAAACGCTCCACAATCTTCTCAATTGCTTCAGATGAAAATTTAACGTAGTATTCACCATTCTCAGGGTCGTTGCGATAGATAGGCAAGTTGGCTACCATGATAGCACCGCTCACTATTCGCTTTTCCTTGTCCTTGACGGCAAATTCTAACTTAGGTTTTGACTTGTTGAAAGCCATCCATTCGCGTTCGATTGCTGGTGTATCTACAAAGCTGATGAACTCCACGCCTGTTTCGTGGTCATCGTCTATTGTCATGTCAATTAGTGGGTATCGTTCCATGTCTATTAAATATCAAATGTTGTGTTTTCGTTTATCCGCCAAATTCGGCTTGACCCTCAATCTGTCCTACTTCGTTCTGTGTTCCCGTTAGTTGGGTTTCGACAACGTAGGCTTGAACGGGCGCAAGTTCAGCTTGTTGTGTGTTTCCCAATTCAGTCGTGTTGGTTGTAACTGGGTTTATTGATGGTGCAGTAGCCGAAGCCGTAACGCTTGAAGCATTAGGAACGCTTGGAGTACCACCCCCTGAAACGTTTGCGCTTTTCAATGTGTTCACAGCCGAAACAATACCTGCAATAACAGCAGCTACACCCGTAGCAATTGCAGCAATGTTGCCGGGAAACGGTACTGACTGCGCTTGTGCTATTGCGCCTGAAATAGCTTTAGCCGTATCAATAGCAATTTGAGCCGTTGCAAGTATCTTAGACGTAACCAATCCTGCCTTACCTTGTTGCTCTACACTCTGAGCAATAGAACCTAATGCACCACCAATATCAGAAGCGGCTTGAACCTTTGCCGCGTCTATCTTTGCTTGCGCATCTGCCTTTTCCTTTTCGGCTTTGATTGCGTTCTTTTTATCTTCTTCGTAAAACTCCTTGTTGAGTTCTGTTAAAGCCCTAGCCCTAGCCGCTTCAACCTCAAACATATCCTCACCCGCTCGTCTCGCTATTTCTGCAAGTTCATCGTAATGTTGTTGTAGTTCTTCTACTTCCCTTTCACGACCTTCTAGCTCTTCAAGTCGCAACTGATTACGGAAGTCAAACAACTCTTGTTCTAACGCTTTCTCATTGACCAACTGTTCAGACCTTTGGCTAATGATACGTTCTTCAACTTCAGCAACTTCACCTCTTGCACGTAGAACCTCCGCTTGTAAATCAATGTTTCCTTTGTTCAATGCAGCTTCACGCTCTGCAAGTTCAAGACGTTTGTTAGCTAGGTTTAACTCAATTTCAACTTGTTCGTCAAGTATCTCTGCAAGTCTATCGTTAGCCGCTTGACGTTCTGCGATTGTTAGACTAATGTCATCGCGTATCTGTCGTTGTATTTCAGCTTCGCGTTGGTATGTTAGTTGTATCTCCTGTTGCGATGCTTCTAGTAGTTTGACCTCGTTGCGAAGTTTTACAAGTGCGTCCGCTTGTTCTACGGCTGAAACAGTTGCTTCTTTTGTTTCCTTAATAAAATCTTTAATTCCGTCTACAATCTTTTTTTGTTGCTCTTCGTCAAGCCCTGTGCCCACTTTAATTAACGCTTTGCCATAATCTTCTGCTCCCTTTTTGACCTCATCCCAATCTAAATTCATAACTCCTTTAATGGCTCGACCTACGGCTTTCCAGCTATCAATAAATCCTTCTAATCTGTTTATTAGGTTTTCTTTTATAGCGTCCCAAAGGTCAGTAACAGCTGTCTTAGGGTCTTCAAAAGCTGACTTCATAACGTTACCCAACGGTTCAACCGCTTCAAACAGTTTGTAAAGTAGTATCTCAAAAGCTGTTGTTGCCGTGTTTAGCGCATCCATGAATTTTTGATTACGCTGCAATATGTCTTTCATAAACTCCCAAACAGCCATAGCCGCACCGAGAAGACCTAAAGATTTAAGAATAGACCCTATTGAAGTACCTAGCTTTTTCGTGCCTTGTTCAGCCGCTTTAAAACCTGACTTCATTTCCTTTGAAGTCTTTTTGGTTGCGTTGCCTAAATTCTCAACGTTCTCGGTTGTTCTCTCTACTCCCTCGTCAACTTCAGAAGTATCAACCGTTACTTTGTATGCAATATCTTTAGCCATTATTTATCGCTTCTTATGTACCAATTAGAACCATCGCAGAACAACTCAACAGAATCGTATTGAGTGGTTAACGAATATGTGCCGCTTCCATCAATAGTGCCGCTAACGCCCGATGTTATATCTACATTACTTGCTGTTGCATCTGTCTTCTTAACGCACACCCAAAGACCTTCTGAGAGTGTTGGTAGTGTTATTGTAACAGGTGGCGCGGATTTAGACGAATCTGCAAGAACAAAATCTCTATCACTTGCCGAGTAGTCAACATCTGTTTCTACTGTTGACCATTGCTTTTTACCGTCAATTATTGTAGTGTTGCTTTCAGTTACTTCTTGATTGTCGGAGTTGATTATCACAACGTTTTCAAGCCCCGCCAAAACCGTGTTATTGTTCCCTAGTATGGTTATGTTCTTTGTCTTTTCGCCTACTTGGTTTTCATCTCCAACTATCTTGAAATCAGCCGAACCGTAACCTACCCGATTGTTACTACCTCTGACATCTCCAACGAAATCAGGGTAAACGTTACTTGACCGCTTTAGCGATTTGCCAAAAGGAACACGCACTTCCTCGTTTGAATCGTTGATTGTGTTGTTTTGACCCACAATAGAGGTTTCTACTTCTTGCGGTATAATGTCAAGTACCTTGAATAACTCTACCTTAGTCAATCCATCCTTAAACGGATTGTAATCGTTGACCTTGTTTAATCTCCAATAGGTGTTATCAATTAGTATTTGGTCGCGAAAGTCTAGCTTTTCAATATCGAAAGCATCAAGGTAGAAATGACCTTCCATTATTTTAGCGTCCTTGTCCGTCTTTTCTAAAAACTCAGCCCTATGATACACGTTAAATAAATTCGCGTTCGTTACTTGCAGCGTTCCCGTATATCCATTTGCCGTGTATCTCAACTCTTTGATAAGCCCAAAATTTATATCCGTTGTTGGAGTTATCGGATTGTTCCAATGTCCAGCGTAAGGGTAGAAATGTTGAAGCACATCAACAGCACCTAAACCTTCCTGAATGTATCTGAAATTCCATTGCGGTTGAGATGGTATTAACCCACCCCAATACAATATTCTAATGTTGTGGTCTGTTTGCTCGATTCCATCCTCAACATCTTCAGCGTAAATTCTACCAACGATTCTGTTTGAGTTCCTGTCGTTTACCAATACAGTTGGAGAAAAGACAACCTCTACATCATTTTCAGAATTAACAAAATCGTTATCAACCTCTACCCTAGCATCACCGTAAACTCTTTGATACTTCCCTTGATACTTTTGGTTGTCGTAGTCATCATCTTCGGTGTACGTGTATCTATACAACTTGTCTGAAATTGATGCGGTTGGTTTTAACTGAATTTTTCTATCTCTAGCAAGTTTATTTGTCCAGTCTTTTATTTCTCCGTTTGCGTAGAACGTGTCGCGCGTTTCAATTAGCAGATTAGTATCATTGGTTTTGTCTATCTCAACTAATAGGTTAAACATCTTGAAAACCGAAATCAACAACTCCTCCATTTCAACGCTTGGAGTTAGTGCGTTCATTGGTATCGTTTGACCCTGTACTATTGTTTCGTTAGATACTTGCGATTGAAACGTTCCCGCAGTAATGTCTATTTCAAAGTTTACCAAGCCCGTCAGACCGCCTGACAGCCCAAGTACCTCCATGTACACCGTATCGCCCTCATCTAATTGTATTGAAGGACAAGAAAGCGCAACGGTTTCTGAAAAAGTTTCACCGATAAGAGGTGTTCCACTACCTCTAAAGTCAACTAACTGCTCTGATATGATTGTGTCTTGACCACTTGAAACGCTCAATCGTCTGAACCTTACATAAGCAAACAACACGTTTATAGGATTTGGCGAAGGAACAGGAACGCCCGTAATACTTACACGCTCACTAATGTATGTTAGCTGAGTAGCAAAAGAATAAAACCCATTTTCGGGTACTGTGTATTCATCATTAGCGTTTGACCAGTTGTTATTCGGGTCAACTAATTGGTCAAAGTCAATGCGCCAATTGTATATTGTGTTTCCAAATATAGGGTAGTTCGGGAAAAACTCAACGTTAACATCTATGGGTGTTTGAACACTTGCGGTTGTTTCCCTTATCGCTATCTCAGATTCAGAAACAACAAAACCCTCATTTGTCCACGGCACTATTAAATTGCCGAAAAACGTAGAATCAAAGAACGTGCTAGTGTATGTAAATCCAGCATAGTCAAAGATTCTATCAATAATGTCTTTGAGAAATACTGCGGGTCTAAACTGCTCAACTCTCCACGAATCTACACCATTAAGCTGAAACGGTTCATTTACTCCATAGTCAATCATTGGGTAAACGTAGCCGCTTGTATTGTTCCAGCTTGAAGTTATGCGCCCGTAATCGTATTGATGGTCAAGGTCTGAAAAGTCAATGTAAGGAAATCCGTTTTCGTCAAGTCCGTTTAATTCCTTGTTCGCTATCTCTGAAAATATTGTTTTCAAATTCCCAATAAACACAACCTCGTAATCGTAACGACCGTTGTTTATTGTTATCGCCCTTAATTGAACCACACCGTCCATTACCGTAACCCCATCATGTATAACCCTTGCAGATGCTTTCTTGTTCGGGTTAAAATTGACCTCTACATTGGTATCACTAGGGTTGTAGCTGTTGGAAATATTCACATCCCAAATCTGCCCGAACAGAACATCGTTTGACTTAGTTGCTGGACATTGGATAGTCTTACTGAAATTGGTCTTTCTCTTGTTCGGGTCGCGAATATCCGCAATAGAGTAATTGAAGGAAAAGTCTAGCCCCTCCTTTACGTCCAACCTTCTACCTTCTATCAATACCTCAGCCACGTTGTCGCATATCGTTTAATGAGTAGTCTAGTTCAAATGTGTACTGCATCAGCTTGTCGTTCAAACTTGTTTGCTTGTCAATCGCTTTCGGCATACCCGACATTGCAATCAATTCATTGTTTACCTCTTGATACACTATCGGAGATGTTGCGAAATCCTCCATCCAAATAGATTCCTCTTCAGTTAGAAAAGTCGTGTTGACCGTTAGCTTTCGTTGAGTGCCAACGTGGTAGTCTGTCACACCTCTACTATCTTTAGTGTAATCCCACTTCAGCCCCGTAAATATGTGATGTTGCTGATGGTAGCTTCGTCTATCAATGTCCGTTTCTTCCATTGACTTCAGACTGAAATTAAAGCTATCGTAACCACCCAAACGATTAAGCCAATGTAAACGGATAGGCTCATATTTAGAACATCGTTGGTTTATCTTGAATGTAATTTTTTCGCTACCAGCTTCTGTAACTTCATAATATGCCGCGCCTGAAATGACGTTAGCTGGGTCTTGCGACCAATTGCTAGGGTCTGCATTATTGATGTCGTAAGTTCCAACAGGAATATAATTGAAGTTGTTGTTAGCCGTGTAGTTAAGTTGGGCAACGCCCAAACTTGAACCATTAGAATCAAACCCTTCAATCCTTACTGACTTCAAACTTGAAGTATTAGAGCCTAGCAAATAAAGAAACGCACTTTGATTGCTATCAATATACTGAACGTTTGGAGCATTTGTGAGAAACTTGTTTCCGCTTCCTGTGTCAATATCGTAATCAGTATAGTCAAAGTCTAACCAATCAACAGTGTTTACACCTCCATTCCAAACCGTTTTAACGTCTGTAAATGTCAAGTCACCGTCAATGTAAACCCCGTTAACCTTGTCCTGCTCCCGAATAGATAAAGCGTAGTCAAACGCCATATTTGGACAATCAAAGTAACCAGCGTGGTTAGCTTCAGGAATGGCAATACAGCTACCTAATTGGCTTTGCAATATCCTTGACGGGTCGAAGTATGCCCTATCATCATTCGGTACACCTTGCAATGAAACACCTCTACGTGGATAGATCAACTGCGTTGATACCTCTTGTAGAGAAGGTGTAACTACGCTAATCTTGAATCGTTGCGTTGGTGTGTATGCGAGTGACCTAATCACATACGGGTTGTCGTTGTATGCAAGTCCGTAGCGTTCGGGTTGGTTGTATATTACTGTTGCCATTAGTCTATTTGAAATGCTTTATCTAGCAGTTGCTCAATGTCTTGACCTACGGAATCTTCAATCAGTTGCGGCACTTCCCTTTGCACCAAACGAGATTCAAAAACATTGGTAGCGAAGTCCGTTCCTTTTGTTCCTTTCTCGCCTATCTTCTTAGCAATTGAGTAAGCCAATGATTCTAAATTAGCATCGTCACGACCCGCTATTTTTGTCTTGACGTTTGGATAGGTCAACCACTCTTGAATCTTACTTACAGGCGGCATACGTCCAGCCCTTCTACCCTCATCAACGTAAACCCAATAGTCAAGCATTTCTATATTAACGCCTATCAAGTTGCGTCTATTGAAAACGTTGAACCCAATAGACTGCTCTAGTTCACCCGAAGCGTTTGAATTACTTTCTTGTAACCCTTGCGATAATCGGCTTACAACTAAACCGCCTACTTGTCTTAATGCTGCATTGAGATTCTGAAAAGCCATCACCTAATAAATATGATTAGGCGCGTTTCTGTTTTTGAAGTTGCCGTTCGTATGCTCCTTTGGCTTTCTGATATGCTAAACGGTTCAAGAACTCTACAACGTTCATTTCAAAGTAAAACTCCCACAGTTCGGGCCTACCATTGGTCATATTGTCAACGGTGTACAACCAACCGTATTTAGTTAGGAATGTTTGAGTTTTCGCTCCGCTAGTCGTTTCAGCCCCCTCGCTGCGTACTCCAAATAGACTGTCGTACTCTTTACGTAACTCAGCCAATCCGACAAAAAAAAATCCGTCAATGGTTTGACTTGTGTTATTGGTAGGTCTAGCATATCACTAGCGACCTCGTTATGTATCTTACCATCATACTTGCCCTCAATTTGATACCACTTTCTGCGTTGTGCGAAACACGCCAAGAGGTTGTGTAAGTTCTCGTCTATCTTATCCTCATCCTCCAAGAAGTGCATCAAAGAAACCCATTGGCCACCGTTTATTTTACGTGCGTTGGTTTGGAAATAGTACCGTTGACCGTTTACCGTTTGCCGCGTGTCTAGTGTTCCCCCAACTGGCTTTGACAAAAAGTCTAGTTGATTCATCAAGTGATTATGAGAAGCCCTTGACAACTCCATAATGTAGTGAACATCCTTACCCGACAAAGTGGAAATTAGAACACACTCGGTTTCATAGTCGAATTGGTCGCGTTTCTTTTCAGGTAGTTCTTCGCGCTTTTCCATTGCTTCATTCAGCAGCTTAGTCACTTCTTGAAACTCACGAAGCGTTACGCCTTTCCATGAATTAGGTATTTTGATTTTCATCTTTTAGCTTTTCAATGTACAAAGTAGCATCCATCAATTCCTCCTGCAAGTGATTTAGCCATTCTAAGAACGTCAAATTATTTTCTTGTAATGTTGTTCCGTATTTCTTCACGCCTTCATCAGAACGCTTTAAATAGCTATCAACCACCTTTAAAACTATCGGGTCGGGCTTTTCAATGTAATCACAAACACAATCATAGCAATCACCTAACTTTCTACCGCATTTTTTGCACTTCATTTCAATCTATTTCTTCGCAGTTCGTTGACTTGGTTGAGGTCGTAATTGTCCAATACATAGCTACGTAGTTCTTGACCCATTGCTTTGACGGTTTCTGCTTCCATAGTCTGTGCTTCTTGCAAAGCGGTAGCCCAGTTGTCAACTCTGTAAATTCCCGTAGCGTCATCTGTGTATGGATGTTGGTTCTCTACAAATATAGGCAAACCCTTTAACCCCGATTCGAGTATCTTCAGGTTAGACTTGCATGATGTGAACAAGCTACGTTCTAGCGGTGCGATAGCAATGTCAAATTTCTCGTATAGCAATCCGTAATTCTCAACGTCTAATCCTTCAACATAGTCAGCTTCAAAGTTATCAGCCAACCTTTTCCATGCGGGTTCTTTTTTATATCCACAAATAACAGGATGGATACCATTCCAAGCGTCTTTTGTTTTCATCAAATCGTCAAAGTGAGTAACGCCACCAGCCCAACCAATGCGCGTTCCGTAATCTTCTTTCGGTTTCCATTGCTCTTCATTTGGGTCTAATGCGTTAGGTATTACGTACACGTTCCTGTTCAATCGCTCAATGTAACCCGCTAGTAGTTCATGCGTTGTCCATACTTCGTCAGCCATAGACATTGCGTCAATCATTAGTGGTCTAGCTTGCTTGTTGACTTTTGCAGCTACGTGGTTTGAAGGTAGTACCCAATAATCATCAACATCGCAAATGATGTACGTGCCACGCTTACGCATTTCATTCAGAAACTCATTTTGCTCACGTACTGGAAGAAATCGAGAGAACACCAATACGTCAATATTGGCATCGTACATTTCAGGAGATACGTTTGTCCATCGCTCTACCTCGTAGTCATCTTGCAGTAATGCAAATGGTCGCAATAGTCGATGGTAGTCAACCCCTCCGTTACTTGTTGAAATTACGCCTATCTTCATCTATCTGATATTGTACACGCCTGAACGTGGTTTGTTCTTTTCCATTATCACGTACCTAGTAGCATCAATAATGTGGTTAAAATCGTCTATCGGTTCGCCTGTTTGGTTTCCTGTCTTATCCGTTGCCCAAAGATAACCGCGAAACTCTCTAATCAAATTTACGGAATTGCTTGTTACCATGATAGGTAGTTGCTGCATCTTGTCAATACCCGAACGAATACTATCACGACCCTTTGCACAACCTCTAATTCTAAATCCTCTGCGCTTTAGTTCTTCTATTGACTTTGGTTCTGCGCTATCAGCTATAAACTCATTGCCCTTGAATCCTTGCAGCTTGTCTGCTATATCAGCGTTTGTCAGTTCACGTTGGTACAGTATTTCATTCAACCATATCTTGTCATCAAACAAACACACCTCTACAACTGCGGTAGGGTCGTTTGTATAACCCCAATCAATACCATACGCTTTCCATTTCCATTGGTCGGGCATCTTGTCGCATTGTTCCCAATTGTTCAGTATAACGCCTTGCAATGAACCAACTTCACCCAATCCATACACCTTCCACCAATTAGCCCAATATGGGTCTGTCTTGCCCTTTTCCCTCGCTTGCTCAATGTCATGCTTGATAGTGTCGGGTAATGCTTCGTTATCTGTGTAGTTTAGGATAAGTAATTCAGCATCGGGTTCAGGCAGAACTTCGGTATGAGCCCAAAATTCAGAAGTCGGGTTGAAGTCTAAGTAAATATCTTTACTCGTTCTAATTGCCAATTGGTGATACGCTTCAAACGGTATATTATTGGCTTCGTTTACGTAAAGTATGTTTCTTCTTGCACCACGCAGCCGTCCTTCTTGGTCTGCGCTAAAGAACTCAATGTATGAACCGTTAGCAAACCTGTAAGTAAGTAGCGACCTATTCCAACGGCTATCAACAAAACGACCCGTTTCCTGCATTATCTTAATGAAGTCCTTCATTGCACCCCTACGCAAGTGGGGTATTGATTCAGACACCACGCTGATTTCCAAGCCTATTTCCTTCGTGGCTTTGTCTATAAGTATTGGAAGTATTCCGTAGGTCTTTCCAGCACTTGTTCCACCCTGAACCACCTTCTTACGGCAGTCGAGTTTCTTGATTTTGTTAATCGCAGTTGTGCGTACAAATGTCAATCTTCAGGAAATAGTGGTTGCTCGGTTACGGTATGCTCTTGCTTGTCGGTAAGGTTGTTTAGGCGCTGCGTAATGCTTGCGTTATACTGTCCGACCATGCCGCCTTCTATTTGGTCTTGACGGATTGCTTCGCGTACGCGTGAACAGACGCTCGAATATTTGTCGTATGCGCCTCTTGTATTCGCCATGTAATCATGTACGTTAGACGTAATGTTATTCTCAAACAGATACATACTAAACCCTTCTAAAGTGATAGGTCTTTCTAGCGGTGTATTTACTCGTTCACCATCCTTCCCAACATACTCAACCTTAATTCGCGGATTGTCCTTTACATCCTTTCGGTACGCTTCAAACAACTCCCACATCTTTTCAGGTGTTTCTATGTATTTATGTTTAGCCATGTAAATCTATTTAATCAGTCCAACGTAAGTACCTGACTCCATCACATCACCAATAACAGTAGAACCCATTCCAATAGTGACGTTTGACGTTATGTTCATCTTTTCCTTTATCGCGCAATTAGTACCTAAGTAAACGCACGAACCAGTAGTAACGTTGCCCGATACATTTACAGAAGGTGATAACGTGTTAAACTTACCAATACGGCAATTGTGACCAATAGTTGCGCCTAAGTTAATGTGTGAATGTTCACCAATTACAACGTCATTCGTTATAACTACGTTAGCACAAATGATAGACCCTTTGTGAATGTACGTGTCCTTGTTATCTATTATCTGTGCTGATGGGTGTATCAACGTTGCGTAGTTTGTTTCCTTTGGTAGCTGTTCCGCTATCCTTCTGCGTGTTTTCGGGTCACCTATTGCAATAACTACCTTGTGATTAGTGTCTAACTTGGATAGAGGTAGCGCACCGTTTCCCGCGTATTCATTTTCCACGTAGAACGAACAAACGTAAGTGCGCGAAGCCCATGCAGCTACCTCTTTAGCAAAGCCACCATGCCCTATTATTGCAAGGTTATTCATTTTTCTAAGATGAAGGAACGTCTAAGTGTGCACCCCCCTTCTTTTTTCCCGCGACCTTCTTTGCGCTTATTCCGTCTCCTATTATTTCAATCATTCCCTCGTCAAAATAGTAACCTTCCAAAACCTTTCCGTTTTCTGCCTTTGGCTTTATGCAGTATTGGTCGCAACCCGTTAGATACTTAACCTTAGCCGTTATTATTCCCTCGAAACCAGTTACTTTGTCTCTTGCTTTTAACCCAAGTTTTATCTTCTTCATTTTTATGTTTTTCATTTTTATGTTTTTCTATTTGTTCAAATCGTAAGTCATATTAATAACCCATTGCACTAATTCTTTCTCCTTTTGGAACAAACCCATTTTGAAACGTTTTTCCATTAGCAAGACATACCGTTTCTTGACTTTCTATAAAATCTTCAAAAGTTCCGTTATACCTTTTGTGAGCGTAATCCCACTTGTATTTAATATACACTTCATCAACGTCATCATCTTGGTTTAGCTGGGTTTCGTAATACCCATCAAGGTAGACCAATTTGTGTTGGTCGTTCCAATACTTGAACATTGTAGACTCAAGACCACCGTAATATTTCTTAGGCTCTTGCATCCCACCAATTGAACGAAGGTAGTTCAGGTCGGCAACACTTACAGATTGAACGCACGCCTGTTTAGGTTTCCATACTACGTGCTTACCAACTTGAATAGGCGTGAAACCTCGTTCTTTCATTTCGCGTTTAGCAGTATCAAACATAAGCGAAGCATAGGCAATGTCAGGTGATTTGATTATATCCATCAAACCTTCATCCCAGCCTATCGTTTCAGGGTTGCTGTCACAGTCGTATAAGATAGCGTAATCTAATTCAGAATATGCGTTAATCAACTCATTGTAACCACCCGCAAGACCTCTGTTTTCTACTTCTCCAATTATTGTAAGGTCAAACTGATTCTTCAGCCTTGTCTTGTGTGCTTTGGTCAAAAATGGATAGTCGTTATCAACCGCAACAATTGGCAAATTAAGCGTATTAGTTTCACGTAGCTTTGTAAGGCTTCGCTTGATTACGTGGTAGTTGTTGTATAGTAGTGTAAATATCATAATAGTTGTTTAGCTAATGTCCTTAAACATGAAGAACAAGTCCACATAGTTACAAGTGGTTTTTTGTACTTCAACTCAAACGCCTTTTCAAACCTTGCGCGTTGGTCTGCTCCGATTGTTCCAGCGAATTGATTGTGCTTTAACTGAAACAAATCCTCTCGGTCTTTATTTGTCAGAACATCGTTCTCCATACTTTGTAGAGTAGTTGCCTTGTAAATATACTTATTCCCATGAACGTTATCAAGTCGAGAATGTATCTACTCGCGTTTAAAAGGATTTCTATTAATGCAAGCAGCGATACGATTAGGGACAACCAAAAGGTCATGCAAAACTCGCAGTTAAACGGCTTTCTGTCTATTCGTTTGGTGAATTGTGTAACAGCCATTGCAATAATAGCCATTGACATTGCGGCTAGTATCATATCCTTTCCTGTATCATTTGCTTAGCTTCTTTGACCGTGTTGTAAATGCTAACGTGATTTATTCCTGTCAACGCTTCAACATTTCGATAACTTCCAGCTTCGTAGTACAACCTTATTACCTCGCGGTGATACCACTCTTTTTTCGGGTCAAAGATTCTATCTAAATCATTCCAAAACTCGTCAGGCTCTTTATCGTATTCGCTACGGATAACAGAACTAAGTTCGTCAATGTCGTAGTAACGGTCAGAATGCTTCTTCCAAAACTTGCCTGTTGATGAGGTCATATTTATCATGGTACGAACGCACCAAAAGTTGAAGTAACCTTCTATCTTTTCGGGCTTGTCCATCTCGCAAATGACCAACGCGACTTCTTGAATTAAATCCTCGTGCTTGTCTTTTGCTAATTTTAAAGCAAGGCTACGCAAGGAAGGTTCAGTTAACAGTCGTTTGCATAATGCTTCCATTGACGCAAATATAAACAAAAACCCAACCAAACCTATCACCCATTGAAACGGGTTGATAGCTGGGAGTTGTAAAACATAATCAGCAGCCGTGTTTCGCGTTTGCTAATCTTACCAAATCTTTCATGTCTTCAAGTGTTACTGGGTCTTTCATGGCTATTGACCTTAGAGATACAGCTATTCCTCGGTCATGAAACAACACGCTAAATAGAGGTATTTCAGTATGGTCATAAAACCCTTCTTCACCTAATTCAAATCCAAGTTCTTCCATGTGTTTTTCTTCTAATTTCATCGCTATTACGATTTTACAACAAGGGCTAAGTAAACATGGCTTTGCCCTGTGTCAGTTAATTTGAAACGTTCATTCCTTAGGCCACGTTTCTTAGCCAAACCGTTGGCAGTAATAACTATCTCCATTTAGCTTTTATCTTAATACCACCCTTGACAACACCCCTACCTTCATATTCTTTAATGTAGATAGTAGGTAGGCATGGAGATGGATTATGAAGAGC
>Ga0102945_1000336_pt1 | contig 14395 bp, 21 predicted proteins | sample SalPonred_H2O_MG_FD_78207 | JGI IMG/M metagenome (GOLD analysis project Ga0102945, IMG submission 78207) | Salt pond water microbial communities from South San Francisco under conditions of wetland restoration - Salt Pond MetaG R2_restored_H2O_MG ...
CCGAGGCCTCCGTGAACGTTGGGAATCTCGGTGGACTTCGCATACACACGCAAACCTGGCTTCGAAACCCGCTTGATGCCCACAATGGAGCGCTCGCGGTTCGGGCCATACTTGAGGCCGAGAGTCAGAGTCTTGCCGACACGTGCGTCGTCCAGCTTCCAACTCGCGATGTAGCCCTCGCGCTCGAGGATTTCTGCGATGTGGGTCTTCAGTTTGGAACTGGGCAGGGACACGGTGTCGTGTTGTGCCTGGTTCGCATTGCGCAGTCTGGTCAGCAAGTCTGCGACCGGATCTGTCATTACCATTGTTGTCTCTTTCCTCTGGCTGGTTTCGACTCCGGGGTCACCCGGGCCGACCTTGTCAGCTTGCGGCCGCTAGGCCTCTTCGGTGTTCTGTCCAGCAAACGGGAACCCGAGTGCCAGCAGCAGGGCGCGACCCTCATCGTCGTTCTTGGCGGTGGTGACAATGGTGATGTCAAAGCCGCGAACGCGATCAATGTCGTCCTGGTTGATTTCGTGAAACACCGACTGCTCGGTGATTCCGAAGGTGTAGTTACCGTTGCCATCGAACTGACGGTCCGAAAGACCACGGAAGTCTCTGATGCGGGGAAGAGCCAAGTTGACCAGGCGGTCCACGAACTCCCAGGCGCGGTCACCGCGCAGGGTCACGTGGGCGCCAATCGGCATCCCTTCGCGCAGTTTGAACTGCGCGATGGACTTGCGAGCCAGGGTGACAACGGGCTTCTGGCCGGTGATCAGGGTCAAGTCCTTGATGGCGCCGTCGATGACCTTGGAGTCACGAGCCGCCTCACCCACACCGGTGTTCACCACGACCTTGACGAGGCCCGGAACCTGGTGAGGGTTCTTATACCCAAACTTTTCGGTGAGAGCAGGAACCATGACCTCGCGGTATTCCTTCTTCAACCGGGGACCTGCTGCGCGAAGCGCTGTTGCGTCGGCCATTAGAGCTCTTCTCCTGACTTCTTCGCGATGCGCACGCGCACCTGCTTCTTCACACCGTTCTTGGTCACCGTCTTCGACTCGAAACCAACCCGGGTGGGCTTCTTGGACTTGGGGTCCACCACTGCCACATTCGAAATGTGGATGGGGGCCTCGTGAGTTTCCAAGCCGCCGGTCTTGCCACCGCGCTGGCTCTGCCCCACGCGCACGTGCTTGGTGACGTAGTTGACACCCTCCACGATGACGCGGTTGCGCTCAGCGATGACCTCAATCACGTGACCCTGCTTGCCGCGGTCTCCGCCACGATCCTGCTTCGCTCCTGCGATGACCTCGACGAGGTCACCCTTTTTGATCTTTGCCATGACTAAATAACCTCCGGGGCGAGGGAGATGATCTTCATGAAACGCTTGTCGCGCAGTTCACGACCCACGGGCCCGAAAATACGGGTTCCGCGAGGTTCGCCCTCTTTGCTCTTGATGATGACGGCGGCGTTCTCATCGAACTTGATGTAGGAACCGTCGGTCCGACGGGTCTCCTTCACAGTGCGGACGATGACGGCTTTGACCACTTCACCCTTTTTGACGTTACCGCCGGGAATCGCGTCTTTGACCGTCGCCACAATGATGTCTCCAATTCCGGCATAACGGCGGCCGGAGCCACCGAGCACACGGATAGCCAAAATCTCTTTGGCCCCCGTGTTGTCGGCAATCTTGACTCGGGATTCTTGCTGAATCATGGGTTACTTCGCCTTCTCAACGATGGTGACTAAACGCCACCGCTTGGTAGCGGACAGGGGACGAGTTTCGGAAATGATGACGAGGTCACCAATACCCGCGGTGTTGGCCTCATCGTGAGCCTTGACCTTGGAGGATCGGCGCATAACCTTGCCATACAGGGGGTGCTTCACGCGGTCTTCCACCTCGACAACGATGGTCTTATCCATCTTGTCGCTGGTGACATATCCACGACGACTCTTGCGGTATCCGCGGGCCTCTGTGTCGCGAACATCGTGTTCGGCGGACTCGTGGCCTTTCTTCAACTCGGCGGCCATCATGCACTCTCCTCAGTGGCGTCGGGCGTTTCTGCCTTCTCTGCCTTCTTGGTCGACTTCTTGGCCGGCTTCTCAATCGGAGCCGGGGTAGCGCGGATTCCGAGCTCGCGCTCGCGAATCACGGTGTAAATGCGGGCGATGTCACGCTTGATGGAGCGCAGGCGTCCGTGACTGTCCAGCTGACCGGTTGCTGCCTGGAAGCGCAGGTTGAACAGCTCTTCCTTGGCGCGACGCAACTCATCCAACAGACGCTCGTCCTCAAACGTGTCCAGCTCGACCGGTGCAAGGTCTTTCGATCCCACAGCCATTACATGCCCTCCTCACGCTTGATGATGCGAGCCTTCAGCGGGAGCTTGTGGATCGCACGGGTCATTGCTTCGCGGGCCAGCTCTTCGCTCACACCGGCGACCTCGAAGAGGACGCGGCCAGGCTTCACGTTGGCGACCCACCACTCGGGGGAACCCTTACCGGAACCCATGCGGGTTTCTGCAGGCTTCTTGGTCAACGGGCGATCGGGGTAGATGTTGATCCACACCTTCCCACCACGCTTGATGTGACGGGTCATCGCAACACGAGCAGATTCAATCTGACGGTTCGTGACGTAGGCACTGGTGACCGCCTGGATACCGTAATCACCGAAGGACACCGTGGTGCCACCGGTAGCGTGCCCACCGCGCTTGGGGTGGTGCTGCTTACGGAACTTAACTTTGCGAGGAATCAACATGGTTACTCGGCACCTCCTGCAGCGACAGCTGCGGGCTCAGCGGCTGGAGCACCAGCCGGTCCACGACGAGGAGCACCCCGGTCAGGACGCTGAGAACGCGTAGCAGCTTGCTCGCGGGCCAGTTCCTTATTGGTGATGTCACCCTTGTAAATCCACACTTTCACACCGATGCGCCCATACGTCGTCCGCGCCTCGTAGAAGCCGTAGTCGATGTTGGCGCGCAACGTGTGCAGCGGGACTCGGCCTTCGCGGTAAAACTCCGAGCGGCTCATTTCTGCACCACCGAGTCGACCCGAGACCTGGATACGAATGCCCTTGACGCCCGCGCGCTGTGCGCCCTGGAGACCCTTGCGCATCGCGCGACGGAAAGCCACACGACCCGTGAGCTGCTCGGCAATTCCTTGGGCGACCAACTGAGCTTCGCTCTCGGGGTTCTTGACCTCCAGAATGTTGAGCTGAATCTGCTTGTCGGTCATCTTCTCGAGGTCTGCGCGAATACGCTCGGCCTCGGCCCCACGACGACCAATCACGATTCCTGGCCGTGCCGAGTGGATGTCGACGCGAACGCGATCACGGGTGCGCTCGATTTCGATGCGGGCAATCCCTGCACGGTCGAGCTCCTTCTTCAGGAACTCCCGGATGCGCACGTCCTCGGCAACAAAGTCGGAGTAACGCTGACCTTTCTTGGTGGAGTCAGAGAACCAACGGGACACGTGGTCCGTCGTGATTCCCAGACGGAACCCGAAAGGATGAACTTTCTGACCCATGCTTACTTCCCAGCCTTCTGTGTCTCGCGCTCCGGGTTAACCGAAGCCTCGTCGGGCGTTGCCAGCACAACAGTGATGTGGCTGGTGCGCTTATTGATGCGGTAGGCCCGGCCCTGAGCGCGAGGACGGAACCGCTTGAGGGTGAGTCCCTCGTCCACGAAGGCGCGAGCAATGAAAAGGTCCTGGTCATCCAGGAACACGCCCTCTTTGTCAGCGGTCACCTTGGCGTTAGCCATGGCGGAAGCGACCAGTTTGGCGATCGGCTCACTCGCGGACTGCGGGGCAAACTTGAGCACTGCCAGCGCCTTCTCTGCTTGCATACCGCGGACCAGGTCCACGATGCGGCGGGCCTTCTGAGGGGTCACGCGAATGTTGCGGACTTTCGCAATGGACTCAACCATGTCTCTACCTCTTCACATCGCCGCTTAGCGGCGACGGCCTTTCTTGTCGTCCTTTTCGTGACCACGGAAGGTGCGGGTGGGGGCAAACTCGCCGAGTTTGTGTCCCACCATGGTTTCCGTCACGAACACGGGGATGTGCTTGCGACCGTCGTGCACGGCGATGGTGTGTCCGAGCATCGCGGGCACAATCATGGAGCGACGTGACCAGGTCTTGATGACGTTCTTGGAACTCGCTTCGTTTTGACGCACAACCTTTTGCAGGAGGTGGTCATCCACGAAGGGTCCCTTTTTCAGACTACGAGGCATGTTCTCTCTCCTACTAACGCTTCTTGCTGGCGGTGCGACGACGGACAATCTGAGAGTTGCTGGCCTTCTTGCGAGACCGAGTGCGGCCTTCGGCCTGGCCCCACGGGCTGACGGGGTGGCGACCACCGGAGGTCTTACCCTCACCACCACCGTGGGGGTGATCCACGGGGTTCATGGCAACACCACGAACAGTGGGGCGAACGCCCTTCCAGCGCATCCGGCCGGCCTTACCCCAGTTGATGTTGCTCTGCTCGGCGTTACCGACCTCGCCGACGGTCGCGCGACAGCGCGCGTCGACGTTGCGGATCTCACCGGAGGGCAAACGCAGCTGGGCGTTGGGGCCATCCTTGGCGACGAGTCGAACTGCTGCTCCTGCAGAGCGAGCCATTTTGGCTCCTCCACCGGGGCGAAGTTCGATGGCGTGTACCACGGTTCCCACCGGGATGTTACGCAGGGGCAGGTTGTTACCGGGCTTGATATCAGCACCGGGACCCGACTCGACAATGTCACCCTGACGGAGCTTGTTGGGAGCGAGGATGTAGCGCTTAGTGCCATCCACAAAGTGGAGCAGCGCGATACGAGCGGTGCGGTTGGGGTCGTACTCGATGTGAGCAACCTTGGCGTTGACGCCATCCTTGTCGTTACGACGGAAGTCAATCATGCGGTATTGGCGCTTGTGGCCTCCACCGATGTGGCGGGTGGTGATGCGACCAGCGTTGTTACGCCCACCGGTCTTCGGCAAGGGCTTGAGAAGCGACTTCTCGGGAGTGCTCCGAGTGATTTCCTGGAAATCGGCAACGGAGGAGCCACGACGACCTGGGGTCGTGGGCTTGTATTTGCGAATAGCCATGTCTGTCCCTTACCTATCCGACAGCCGTGAAGATGTCGATTGAACCGGACGACAGGGTCACAATGGCACGCTTGGTGTCTTTGCGCTTCCCTGTTCCAAACTTGGTCCGGCGGGTCTTGCCGGTCTTGTTGAGCGTGTTGACGCCGGAAACCTTGACGTTGAAAATCTTCTCGACAGCGAGCTTGATTTCGGTCTTGGTCGCACGCGGGTCAACCTCAAAGGTGTACTTCCCCTGGTCAATCAGGGTGTAGCTCTTCTCGCTCACAACGGGGCGGAAGACAACGTCTCTGGGGTCTTTGTTCCAGGCAACAGTGTGAATGGTCATGACTTGTCTCCCTTGTCAGTCTTCGAGGCGACAAAAGCTTCGAGCGCATCAGCGGTGAAAATGATGTCGTCAGAGTTCAAGACGTCGTAGGCGTTGAGCTGGTCGGGGTGAACAGCGTGGATACCGGGCAGGTTCCGCACGCTCTTCTGACCGTTCAGGTCCTCGCGGCCAATAACCACCAGCACATTGAGACCGGGAGCGGTCTGAGCGATGAGCTTGGCCGCAATCTTGGTCGAGGGGGCCTTGTCGGTGCCCAAACCCTTGACGACGTGGATACGGTCGGCGCGAGCGCGGTCAGACAGCGCAGAGAGCAGAGCCTTCTGGACCATCTTCTTGGGGGTTCGCTGCGAGTAATCGCGGGGTACGGGTCCGTGGACGATGCCACCACCGCGGTGCTGAGGGGCACGGATTGAACCCTGACGGGCACGACCGGTTCCCTTCTGCTTGAACGGCTTGCGACCAGCACCGGACACCTCACCGCGACCCTTGGTCTTGTGAGTTCCCTGGCGGGCAGCAGCCAGCTGCGCGACGACGACCTGGTGCATGAGCGGAACGTTGGTCACCACGTCAAAGAGGTCGGCGGGAAGATCAATGGAGCCAGACTTCTTGCCGGTCTGGTCCAGGACGTCAACTGCAGCCATGGTTAGGCTCCCTTCCTGGCGTTACGAACGAAAACCAGACGGCCCTTGGCGCCGGGAATAGCGCCCTTGACCAGGAGGAAACCGCGCTCAGCGTCCACCGAGTGGACAGTGAGGTTCATGACGGTGACGCGCTCTCCACCCATACGTCCAGCCATACGCATTCCCTTGAACACACGTGACGGAGTCGCCGAGGCACCAATGGAGCCTGGCTTGCGGTGGTTACGGTGAGCACCGTGTGACGCGGAAACACCCTTGAAGTTGTGGCGCTTCATGACACCGGCAAAACCTTTACCCTTGCTGGTTCCGACCACGTCGACAATCTGACCGGCTTCAAAAACCTCGGCGGTCAGTTCTTGGCCAACTTCGTAGTTGGCCGCGTCGTTGGTGCGAATCTCGGTCACGTGACGGCGAGGCGTGACGCCGGCCTTCTCAAAGTGACCCTTGAGGGGTGAAGTGACCTTGCGGGGGTCGATGTGACCACTGGCAATCTGGATGGCTTCGTAGCCATCTTTTTCCACGGTGCGGATCTGAGTCACCACATTTGGGGCAACCGCAACAACGGTTACCGGAATCATCTGGCTGTTCTCGTCCCACACCTGAGTCATACCCAGCTTGGTGCCGAGTACTCCCCTAGTTGCTGTGACAGTTGACATGGTCGGTCCTTAAAGCTTGATCTCGATGTTGACGTCAGCGGGCAAGTCCAAGCGCATCAAAGAATCCACAGCCTTGGGCGTGGGGTCAATGATGTCGATAAGACGCTTGTGGGTGCGCTTCTCGAAGTGCTCGCGCGAATCCTTGTACTTGTGGGGGGAGCGAATCACGGGGATCACGTTCTTTTCCGTAGGGAGGGGAACGGGACCGACAACGGTCGCACCGGCACGGGTTACCGTGTCAACAATCTTTCGGGCTGAAACGTCAAGACCGGCGTGGTCATACGACTTCAGTCGAATGCGGATTTTTTGTCCCGCCATGATTTTCTCTCTCTCATTCGCACAACTCTCGCCATGCACTTCAGGTCCCAGGGATTTGCTCCCCAGAACACACACCACTGTTCTTCTATCAACACAGCTCGACGCGCCAGGCGGCAGTATCCAGCACTCTCAGGCCTAAACCCGAGAACGGGATTCGTCGATGACGTTTGGTTCTGCTACCTGCGGCCTAGGTTTACTCGCGATTCGCGACCCTATGCACTACCTGGCAGTGAGCACTCTCGAAAGAGTGCGTATTGAACCTCACAAACTATGCCACACCCCGGTATTTCCCGCAACCCGGGCGTGTCGTAATTTTCTGAGCGTTCAGCGGGGTCTCCGCAGGAAAATTTTTGACCAATTCGTCAAGAGCTTCTCCATTGGTCCTTGGCGGAAGCGCGACAGCCACAGGCTCGCAAATACCGCCAAAACCACTGTCACCCCGAGGCTAATCAGAACAGCAGACCAGTAGGGAATCTCTTGGTACAAACCCAGACCCCAGGCGCCAAAAATCAGGCTCAGGAGCAGCGACTGAGACAGGTACACCGTCAAGGACATTCGTCCCATGGAGCCCAGCCACCCCAGTGCTCGGGGGCGGGTCTTAATGAGCCAGATCATGGTGCCCACATAACCCATGCTCAAGAGCGGGGCGGTGACGAAGCCCCCAAAGAACCCCCACAACTCCAACGTCACAGTCGGTGAGGCCGACACCAGATTGCCCAGCCAAATCCCTCCAAAGAGAACCTGAAGGCCAAGCCCCAAGCCCCATCCCCAGATCATCATCTTGCGAAGTGTCGCCGGGGATATTCCCTCCGGGGATAAAGCTTGCGACCGAGCGGCCAAGATGCCGGCGAGGAAGGCGACAAAAGTCAAGAAGGCTTGGAAGAGAATCAAGAAGATTGCTTCCTCTGACCAGAATGCCCAGCGTGCGGGGATTGCTTCCAGAAAACTCGCTGTTGCCACCGCCTCGCCATAGGCCGCTCCAGTGGCTGAGGGCGGCGTAGTATCCGTGAACCCTTGGCTCTCTCCCAACCACGTCAGGGACACAAGGGCTGCCAACACTGCCACGAAGATTCCATAGATCCACCCCATCCATCGGACGATGGTCTTGCGAGTTCGACCGTAGAAAGCGAGCAGGAGCAGGGCGAGGATTCCATACAGAAACAGAATGTCCCCAATAAACAGCAGGCTGGCATGCGCGAGGCCCAACGCAATCAGACCCACTGATCGGGTGACCCAGCGGGTCCTCCCGGTCTCTTGGTTACCCAACACATAGTGAGCGCTGTATCCGAAGAGGAAGGAGAAGATCAGGTAGAACTTGCCCTGACCGAGGACAAACACCAGGAAAGCCGCGAGGGCGTCACCAGCACTATGCACACCCTCTGCCGTTACACCAGAGTCCACGGAGGTGGAAAAGTAGGAGACGTTCACCAGGATGATCCCCCAGAGCGCGAATCCGCGCAGAACGTCGGGAGCAATGTCGCGGGTCGCGGAAGTCACGAGGACCACTGTATCGGTCGGGTTAAACGACGAAGGGCCCGGAGTTTCCTCCGGGCCCTTACGTGCAAGGGAACTACTTGATGATCTTGGTCACCGTTCCAGCACCGACAGTGCGGCCACCCTCACGGATAGCGAAGCTCTGTCCCTCTTCCATGGCGATGGGCTGAATCAGCTCCACCTTCATGTCAGTGGTGTCACCAGGCATGACCATCTCGGTGCCATCGGGCAGCGAGATGACGCCGGTGACGTCAGTGGTGCGGATGTAGAACTGGGGACGGTAGTTCGTGTAGAACGGGTTGTGACGTCCACCCTCGTCCTTGCTGAGGATGTAGGCAGTTCCTTCGAACTCGGTGTGCGGGGTCACAGAACCCGGCGCAACCACAACCTGTCCACGCTCTACGTCTTCGCGCTTAGTACCGCGGAGAAGCAGACCACAGTTCTCGCCGGCCCATGCCTCGTCGAGCTGCTTGTGGAACATCTCAATACCGGTGACGGTGGTCTTCTGCGTGGGACGAATACCCACGATTTCCACGTCAGAGTTGATGCCCAGGGTGCCACGCTCGGCACGGCCGGTCACCACGGTTCCACGACCGGTGATGGTGAAGACGTCCTCAATAGGCATGAGGAACGGCTTGTCCTTGTCGCGCACGGGGTCGGGGATGTTAGCGTCCACGGCGTCCATGAGCTCCATGATCTTGTCGCCCCAGGCTGCGTCTCCCTCGAGAGCCTTCAGACCGGAGACCTGGATCACGGGAGCGTTGTCTCCGTCGAAGCCCTGGCTGGACAGCAGCTCACGAACCTCAACCTCGACGAGCTCGAGGATTTCCTCGTCATCGACCATGTCGGACTTGTTGAGCGCGACGAGCAGGTAAGGAACACCCACCTGCTTGGCGAGCAGAACGTGCTCACGGGTCTGAGCCATCGGACCGTCAGTAGCGGCAACCACGAGGATTGCGCCGTCCATCTGAGCGGCACCGGTGATCATGTTCTTGATGTAGTCGGCGTGACCGGGGGCGTCTACGTGTGCGTAGTGGCGCTTCTCGGTCTCATACTCCACGTGGGAGATGTTGATGGTGATACCGCGCTGACGCTCTTCCGGAGCAGAGTCAATGGACGCGAAGTCGCGCAACACGTTGACATCTGACGGGTGACGGTCTGCGAGCACCTTAGAAATAGCAGCGGTAAGAGTGGTCTTGCCGTGGTCGACGTGACCGATCGTACCGATGTTGACGTGCGGTTTGGTCCGCTCGAACTTGGCCTTAGCCACTATGGTCCTCCTCGGGACTGTTGCTCTGAGCTTTGTGGGCTCAGAGGTTGGGTACTTGTCTTGTTTGTTTCGTAGGCCACACGAGCCTATTCTTCGGGCTTAGTCGCCCTTGCCCTTCTGAATAATCTCGTCGGCCACAGCCTTCGGGACTTCAGCATATGTCTCGAACGTCATCGAGTACACCGCGCGACCAGAGGTCTTCGACCTCAGGTCACCCACGTATCCGAACATTTCCGAGAGCGGCACGAGTGCGCGAACAACTTTAACGCCGGTCGCATCCTCCATGCTCTGAATCTGCCCACGCCTCGAGTTCAGGTCACCGATGACGTCTCCCATGTATTCCTCAGGGGTACGCACCTCGACAGCCATCAGTGGCTCGAGCAGAACAGGACTTGCTTTTCTCGCGGCCTCCTTGAAGACCATCGATCCAGCAATTTTGAACGCCATCTCAGATGAGTCGACGTCGTGGAACTGCCCATCCAAGAGTGTCGCTTTGACACCCACGGTTGGGTAGCCCGCCAGAACACCGACCTGCATGGCGTCCTGAATTCCAGCATCCACGGAAGGAATGTATTCCCGAGGAATACGTCCACCGGTGACTTTGTTGTCAAACTCGTACATGGTCTCGCCCGTGATTTCGATGGGCTCCAGGTTGATCTGAACCTTCGCGAACTGACCCGAACCACCGGTCTGCTTCTTGTGGGTGTAGTCGACCTTCTCCACGAGTTTGCGGATGGTCTCGCGGTAGGCGACCTGGGGCTTACCCACGTTGGCTTCCACGTTGAACTCTCGCTTCATGCGGTCAACAAGGATGTCGAGGTGAAGCTCGCCCATGCCCTTGATAACGGTCTGACCGGTCTCCTGCACCTGCTCGGTGCGGAACGTGGGGTCTTCCTCCGCAAGCTTCTGGATTGCCAGAGACAGCTTCTCCTGGTCAGCCTTGGTCTTGGGCTCAATAGCGACCTCGATGACCGGCTCGGGGAAGCTCATTGATTCCAGAACGACGGGTTGGGCTGGATCACACAGGGTGTCACCCGTGGTGGTGTCCTTCAAACCAATCACCGCATAGATGTGACCGGCGGTCACACGCTCGACCGGGTTTTCCTTGTTGGCGTGCATCTGGAAGATCTTTCCGATGCGCTCCTTCTTGTCCTTGGTGGAGTTCACCACAGCGGCACCGGACTCGATAGATCCTGAGTACACGCGGACGTAGGTGAGACGACCAAAGAACGGGTGAACTGCGACCTTGAAGGCGAGAGCAGCGAACGGCTCGTCCGATGAGGGCTTACGAGCAACAATCTTCTCGAGATCACGAACATCGTGACCCTCCACGGCGGGAACGTCCAAAGGAGAGGGCAAGTAGTCGACAACCGCGTCGAGCATGGGCTGCACGCCGCGGTTCTTGAAGGAGCTTCCACACAGAACCGGGTAGGCGTCGCCCGCAATCGTGAGCTCGCGAATACCCGCTTTGATTTCCTCGATGGTGGGCTCTTCGCCACTGAGGAACTTCTCCAGAAGCTCCTCGTTTGCCTCCGCAACACCCTCAATGAGCTGGGCGCGATACTCCTCAGCCTTGGCCTTCATGTCCTCGGGAATGTCCTGAGTCTCGTAGGAGGCACCCAGGGTGACGTCACCCTTGGAGTCACCAGGCCAGACCCGCGCCTTCATCTCGATCAGGTCAACAACGCCCACAAAGCTTGACTCGAAGCCAATGGGAAGCTGGATTACGAGAGGCTTTGCTCCCAAACGCTTGATGATGGTGTCGACGGTGTGGTAGAAATCCGCGCCGAGCTTGTCCATCTTGTTGACAAAGCAAATACGGGGAACGTTGTACTTGTCGGCCTGACGCCACACAGTCTCGGACTGAGGCTCCACACCCTCTTTACCGTCGAACACGGCAACGGCACCATCGAGTACGCGGAGGCTGCGCTCCACCTCCACGGTGAAGTCCACGTGACCGGGGGTGTCGATGATGTTGATCTGGTAGTCGTCCCAGAAACAGGTCGTCGCTGCAGAGGTAATGGTGATGCCGCGCTCTTGTTCCTGCGCCATCCAGTCCATGACAGCAGCTCCATCGTGGACCTCACCGATTTTGTGGGAAATACCGGTGTAAAACAGAATGCGCTCTGTCGTAGTCGTCTTTCCCGCATCGATGTGAGCCATGATGCCAATGTTGCGGACCTTGTTCAGGTCAGTCAGCACGTCAAGTGCCACAGTATTCCTCCGGAGTGTTGGTGGTGGAGCGAGCGGGTGAGCCCGGTCCTACCAGCGGTAGTGGGCGAAGGCCTTGTTAGCTTCCGCCATCTTGTGGGTGTCTTCGCGACGCTTCACCGCGGCACCCAGGCCGTTGGAAGCATCGAGAATTTCGTTCATCAGACGCTCAGTCATCGTCTTTTCACGACGACTCTTGGCGTAGCTGGAAAGCCAACGAAGAGCGAGGGTGTTGGCGCGGTGAGGCTTGACCTCGACAGGCACCTGGTAAGTCGACCCACCCACGCGACGCGAGCGAACCTCAAGCGTGGGACGCACATTGTCGAGGGCTTTCTTCAGCACAATAACGGGCTCCTGGCCGGACTTGGTGGCCACGCCTTCGAGAGCACCATAGACGATGCGCTCGGCGAGGCCCTTTTTGCCCTGGACCAAAATCTTGTTCACCAGCTGAGACACGACGGGAGACCCGTAGACGGGGTCGGCAATAACGGGACGCTTGACAGCGGGACCTTTACGGGGCATTACTTCTTCTCCATCTTCGCTCCGTAGAGGCTCCGGGCCTGCTTACGGTTCTTCACGGCCTGGGTGTCCAGAGCGCCGCGAACAATCTTGTAGCGAACGCCGGGGAGGTCCTTCACACGACCGCCACGCACGAGCACCATGGAGTGCTCCTGGAGGTTGTGTCCCTCACCGGGAATGTAGGCGGTAACTTCCGTACCGTTGGAAAGCTTCACACGAGCGACCTTGCGCAGAGCCGAGTTCGGCTTCTTGGGGGTCGTGGTGTAGACACGCGTGCAGACGCCGCGCTGTTGTGGGTTGGCCTTCAGGGCAGGCGCCTTGGTCTTCTGGACCTTGGGCTTGCGTCCCTTACGGACCAACTGTTGAATCGTTGGCACAGTTCACTCCTCTTATGTGCTGCACGGTGACAGCGAATTGATGGTTGGTACTGGATGGTGATTCGTTCCCCACCACCCAGCGACATCGCACCAAGTGTCGCCTCGCGACGTGACTTGGTATGCCGTGGGGGTTGGCTCTTCGGTGTTGCCACCGCGATCGCCCGTGGACCCTTGTGGAGTTGATGACCCGTGTCCCTTGGCCCCTCTCAGGGCAGTCGTGACGGGCGTGCCATCGCACACACAAATTCCTAGCGTAATGGCCAATTCACGCCCGGTCAAATGATTTTCAGACTTTCTGCTCCCACCACAACGAGGCACGTGGAGACCATCATCCAGGGCCCCAAAGGGACCGGTTCGCTCGTCTCCCCTCGATTTCTCCAGAAGGACGGCAGAACGGACAGCCCACCGACCACAAAGGATCCCGCGGCTCCGATAATCGCCCATGACACTCCCTCATGCCCCAGCATCCACCCCACACCAAACTGCAACTTCACGTCACCCATCCCTAGGGGTCGCCCGGGCAGCACCGCGAGACCCAAATACGCCAGCCCCGTGACCACCGACCCGAGTGCCGCATGACGAAAGGACTCTGCATCCCCAAAAGACACCGACACCACCACCAGCGAAAAAAACAAAGGAATCGTCCACCGGTTGGGCAAACGATGCTCGGCGAGATCAATGACGGCGAGCCGCAATCCCACAACTCCGGTGAGCACCGCCATCCACACTTCGGCCATCCGGCCACCCTAGGGAGGGCTGAGTGGAGGCGTCAGATTTTCTCCACAGAGAGGCAAAAAGGGCCGGCAAAGCCGACCCTTCTCGCACTCTCGCCTGACTTACTTGTAGCCACCCTCGGTGGTACCAGCGTCATCAGAAGCAAAGGTGTCAAAGTCCACGAAGGACAAATCATCCGCCTGGCCAAACCCTTGGTCGTCCGCGAAGAGGCGTGCCGGATAGTGCTCGGCGCGGGCTTCTTCGGTCGGCTCGACGGTCACGTCGCGATAGGTCTGCAAACCAGTACCGGCGGGGATGAGCTTTCCGATGATGACGTTCTCCTTGAGACCGACCAACGGATCACTCTTGCCCTGCATGGCAGCTTCGGTGAGCACTCGCGTGGTCTCCTGGAAGGAGGCCGCGGAGAGCCACGACTCGGTTGCCAGGGAGGCCTTGGTGATTCCCATAACTTCCTGACGAGCGGATGCGGTCTTCTTGCCCTCCGCCAGCGCTGCGCGGTTAATGGTGTTGTAGCGGCTGCGGTCCACAAGCTCACCGGGGAGCAGGTTGGTTTCCGAGTGGTCCACGACGGTAACCTTGCGCATCATCTGGCGAACGATGACCTCGATGTGCTTGTCGTGAATCGGTACACCCTGCGAGCCATACACGCCCTGCACACCGTCCACGAGGTGCTGCTGAACAGCGCGCACACCCTTGACGCGGAGAACATCCTTGGGATCCAAGAGCCCCTCGTGGATCTGCTGACCCAATTCGACGCTCTGGCCGTCCTCCACCAGCAAAGTCATGCGCTTCGA
>Ga0102945_1000337_pt1 | contig 14381 bp, 27 predicted proteins | sample SalPonred_H2O_MG_FD_78207 | JGI IMG/M metagenome (GOLD analysis project Ga0102945, IMG submission 78207) | Salt pond water microbial communities from South San Francisco under conditions of wetland restoration - Salt Pond MetaG R2_restored_H2O_MG ...
GTGACCATAACGATAACCTTGATCATTGGCTCTACCACCTACCCAAATCTTGTGCGGAAAGTCTTCATTGAAAGACGTGTGAGGATCGTCGTTGTGGCTATACTCAAAGTAATTGCCAACTTCGCACTCTGTGAATACGCCGATTGGATCTTTGGTGTGTGTCCAGTATGCCATGCTCGCCCTCCAGCGTGTGCCCTAACTATGAATACAGTATAGCAAGGGCACACCAAGTTGTCAACCCCTTAGACTGAAACGCCTGACTCCTCAACCTTCAGCATTGAAGCTGGCACACGATATGTTGTCCTGAACAGGCCGCTGCTCATACCGCCCAACACCTCCACAGTCTTGCGATTCACTTTGGTCACCGTGCCCACAACCCGATGGCCGTCTCGTGCTGTGAAGCTGACCACATCACCTTTCACAATCTTGCGGATGTTTGCTCGGCTCAGCTGTGTTTCTTTATTGCGGATAGCGTCGTAGATGTCACGAAGTTCGTCCATGCTCTCCAACTCGTAGATTGCGGTAATGGCCGCGGCTGTTCGTTCGAATGAACTGCTCATGTGTTTGCCCTCTATGTTTAACAGTGTATATACAGTATATGCTCAACTGCGCAAGGTGTCAACCACTTTATGCCACACTGTCTTCCAGTTGTGCAAGCGCATCTTCAAACGTCCACGGCATCTCGATTCTGGATTCTGGTCTCATCTCCAGAGTGTATCCGCCTCGAATCCAACGTCTACACTCACGACCATCACGACCAGTCCAGCGATGATCAATCCATTCTTCTCCGATGTGTGCCGCCGCATGGTCATTGATCTTTCTGTATGGCTGATTCACATGAGTAAACTCAGTGCCGGGTGCTAGGTTCTTGTAGCGAATAATCATGCCCAGTACTCCTCTTCTGACAGATTGAATCCTGGTAGTGTGTTCCACAGTGCACCAAACACTTCTTCGCGTACCACAGTGTCAGTTGCTTCTGCAAAGTCATCCGTGGCTGCCAGTTTGGCGCACTCACGCTTGACGAAACCCCAAACTTCTGCGTTTGAAGCCGCTTGCAATTGCGCAAGCTTTAAAGCTGCACGTACCACACGGTCCACCATGTAGTCACCAGCTTCTGTAAACATTCCGTATGATTCAACTACTCGCATGTTCAACCCTCTATTAATGCTTCATTGTGTATACAGTATAGAGTCTTTTTTCGAACCCGTCAACCCCTATTTAGAGGTGTCTGGCATCAAAGTGCAGAACCACTCCTGCTTTATCACGAGGCTTAAACCGTAGTGCCTCGCACACTGAGTCCAAAAGCTCAAACTCTGTCTTGTGGGTATGTGAGTATGCACGTACTGGCAGGTTCTGGTCCAGCTTCTTGAGCTCTCGAATCAGTTCTTTTACTTTCATGGTGTTCTCCTGTGTGTGTATTGTCTATAGAGTATACAGTCTGTTAACAGTTCTGTCAACCCCTCTCATATTCTAAATGCAAACAGTTCGCATTTACCGTTGTGATTCGTTCGCAGGAAAAAACAGTTGACAAACAGTTCTGCTTTTCGTATACTGAGTATAACAGTTAGGGCAAAGGGCAAATCAACAGCAAACACACGAGCGGGAACAGAGATACCGGAGTACAAGGAGGGAGGGTGCCTCACTGATTCTAAATGCGAATGATTTGCATCTAGGCATTTAACATAATCCGAATTATGCGCACACAGCTGGGATCGTGTTAAACGACCTCTCTAAGTCATTGTTTTATATACAGTTTCTCTCTTCACCCCAATTTAACATAATATGTTATATGCGCACCCCAACTTAGCACACAGACCTCACCCACCTTTCTAATGTTCGCACTAAGTCATTGTTTTTGTTAGACTAGAACGAAAAGAACTTTTTCTTTCGAATTCAAACAGTTAACAGCCAGAGTTATCCACAAGTAGTCCACAGTGTATCCACAAATATCTAAATGCGAATGATTTGCATTTAGACTTATCCACAACACACACAGTTATCCACACAGTATACACAGGTGAGTTATTCACAGCTAGTGCACAGTGTATCCACACAGTAGTCCACAGCATATGCACAGTGTGAGGCACAGTAGTCCACAGTGTATGCACACAGTTATCCATACAGTAGCACACGGTAGGCACACGGTGCCGTTCTTTCCACACCGTGAAATATCACCGTGATTCTAGACTGAGGGATTCTGAGGCCAGAATGAGATCCTAAATAAGAACTATTCGCATTTGTTAAATAAGAACTATTCGCAACACGAGATCTGAAGATTTCTAGGCTAAAAAAAATTTTCAAGGTTGAGGTGACGAGAGGCATAGTTCAAATACTTTTCCACGCTCTACTCACGCTCTACTCACGCTCTGCTAACCACTCTACTCACGCTCTACTCACAGTGCTTTCACACTCTATCCACAGTTACTCAACAGTTGTTCCACAGTGCCTTCACGCACACAACTGTTTCTCTCCGGGCAGTACAGCCGTTCTCACTCTACGCAGCATAAGGAGAACCTAGCAGCGGGGCCTATTGACTCTGCACAGCACAGTGTGCTCTGTGAACAGCTAGACTTATTCTAAACTAGCCCTCACACACAACGAGCGGAGCAAGCGAAGTGAGTTGTCAAGCGAGAGCTTGTGAGCAGTGTGAGTACAGTAGGTAACGTGCACTATAGCAGCGGGGCCTACGGGAAGCGACTGTTAAGGAAAGCGTGGTGTTATGGTGCGTGCACTGGCTGCACACTCGTCTACTAGATAGGTGCTCAGTGCCAGTCTCAGCCAAGTCAGTGTTTGTTCGTTTACTGTGTGGGCCAACTGTATTTGATACAGCAGCTTGTCGTGTGTGTACACCCAGCTTATGTCATATTCACAGGGCTGTACTGTTTGTTGTAGCAATTGTCGTATCTGTTTGTGTGGACCCGCACACCAAATCACGGTTTGCGCAGATGTTTGCATGGCACGTTGTCATCCAGTCTGTCCATAAGATACTCTGCTGTTTGTTCCAGCTTTACGATTTCTGATTTGACTTCCCAGTACTCTGGCGAGAATTGATCACAGTCCTGTAAGATCACAGCCAGTGCGTCCGCCATGTCCACCACAGCATCTAACTCTTCTTGAAACAGTTGTTCGATTGAGATTGACTCTTCGCTCATGTTTGGTGCTCCTTGTTTGGGTATTTAGCGAACTGGGTGTTCAAAATTTTTGTGTGCCGCTTCGCAGCTTGTTAGGGCTTGCGGAAAATTTTTTCCGGGCCTGTTCAGGCTGTGTGGTCTTTCAGCCTTGGCTTGATTGGGCTGTTTTCAAAGCAAGCCGTGAACAGGGTTTCCTGGGCGGGGTCGTCTATGCATTTGGCTATGCATCTGCACACCTTGCCCGTGCTGATCACCTGCTCACCTTTTCTGTACACTTTGTCGTACAGTTTCACCAAGCCAGTGTATATTTTGGCGGCTGTGACTGTGTGGTCGCTGGCATAGCAGTTTGAGAGGCAACGGTTTTGTTCCAGCTGTTGCCAGGCACACTCAACTATGTCCCAGAATTCTTCCTGTGTGAGGTTCTTCATCTTAAACGTTTTCTCTCTGTGTTGTCCAGTGCTCGCAGTCGTTTGCGTTCAAAGTCAGGAATGAACGGCTCTCTAATAAGTCTATCAGCTGTATCTTTTGTTCTGCTGTGAGGCTGTCACGGATGGTGAGCTGCCAAAATGAATTCGCAGTGCCCGGCACTGTCTGTCTCGCACAGTCGTATCGCACACTGAGCTGAGCATTCAGCAGATCAACCACTGCGCCTGTTATGGGGCGGGTCAGCTTGATGTACATCATTCGGGTGCGTACTCCACACGATCTATGTTACGAGCATCTGAGAACGGCACGATCCAGGTTCTGTCTACCTGTGCGTCCTGTACTTCCAACAGCTGGTTCTCTGTGTCGCGTGTGGCAATTACGCCCCAGCTACTCCATTCACCTGGCTGTACGTCCGACAGTTCCGTGGGTGCCTGTTCGGGTGGATCCGCGGGTTCGCCTGACGCCGTGTTCATCCAGGTTCTCACAGTGAATTCACAGCCCCAGCTTTCACCTGCTGTGATGTCTTCTATGCTGTATGAGTTTGTGTGTTCCTTCATAACTGTAATTATGCTGTGGCAGTGCTCTTACAGATAAATATGAGTGAGCATTCCGCAAGGAGAATCCCATGAGCAAAACACGTCAGATCCAAGTTCAGTTAGAAGTTGGTGATACCATTCTAGTGGGCAAAAACAGAGAGCCCGCAACCATAACCAAAATAGAATATCATGATAAATCGGGAGAGATCTGTCTCAACACCACCAAGGGACCACGCAAGATGTTAACCTTTGCTATACAGCCAGAACCCGAGTCAGTGGGTGCTGAAAAGTATCGCTGAGCTAAATACAGATATGCGAGTTGTCGAACTTTTAGAAACGGACCTGGACATCGAAGAATGGCGTGCTTCAAAGAAGCTGTGCACTTCGGGCAAGCCTGATTCAGCCATAGGTGCGAGTGCGCTGGCAAGCTGCAAGAGCCAGGGTTACCGCAGACGAGACGGCAACAAGAGCCACAAACTGGCCCAGCGCAAGAGCAGCCGAGTAAAAGTCGGTGGCAAGAAAATCAAGGGTAAAAAATATGGCGGACCTCTTCCCGACTGGAGCTGACAACAGGGGATTAAGCATACACAGAGGAGTGGGCCCAGGCACACTGCTCATAAGCACGCCCGGCATCAATTCTGATTACTTTCAACAAACTGTGATACTAATTACAGAACGCAACAGCACAGGACATTTGGGCTTTGTGCTTAACAAGCAGACCATAGCAGAAGTGCGCACCGCCCTGGTACAGCACGGTATGGAATGGCCCTATCAAGACTTTATGTATGAAGGTGGACCCGTGCACAGAAGCGCAATGATAATGATGCACTCACAGGACTGGTATTCGTCAAACACCATGCAGGTATCGGATGTGTGTGCCATAAGCTCGGACAAGATGATGTTTGAAAAGATGATAGACTTTAATATGCCCTCACAGCGCAAGTTCCTGTTTGGGCAGTGTGTGTGGACACAGGGTCAACTGGACAGAGAAATAAGCCAGCATCGTTCATGGCTGACCCTGCCGGGCACAACAGACCTAATTTGGGACACTGAAGGAGAAGACCAATGGCATGCGGCCATAGAACTCTGTGCCAAATCAGCAATAGATCACTACTTCGAATAAGGAGTCACACATAATGGATGTGTTGGTACTCAACGCAGACGCCCAGCCCGTAAGCTACCTACCCTTATCAGTTATTCAATGGAAAGAAGCAATCACATACATGTGGCTGGACAAGTGCACAGTGTTGGAATGGTATGACGATTGGATTGTGAGTTCGCCTTCATGGGAGACTCGAGTGCCTGCGGTTATCATGATGAAGGAAATGATGCGACGCAAGCGCACTCCTCGATTTACCAAGAACAATTTATATTTGCGAGATCTCTACACCTGTCAATATTGTGCCACCAAGTTTGCCCGCAATGACCTTACCCTGGATCATGTGTTGCCTGTGAGCAAAGGTGGTAAGACTCGATGGGATAACATTGTGGCGGCCTGTAAAACCTGCAACAGCCACAAAGGCAACAAGAGCCATATGAAGCCTAAGACTTTGCCCTATCAGCCAACGTACTATGAATTGGTAAACAAGCGCAAGCAGTTGGGCGTGGATCTAAAACACCCAGCTTGGGAACAGTTTATTTAAACCAGCCTATCTTTTGATCCAAGCTGACCCTTTCACGCCATTCGGTTTCGGAACCTGGGAATCTCCAAGCCCACACAGCGACCAATGCCATGAATCCGCCCGACCACATCACGGCTTTGATGTTTTCTGTAGTAAACCACAGAAAGGCTAAACTGCTGCTCATCACAACCACCATGGCCCATTTGCCTCGCGTGGGGAATATCTGCTTTTCAGTCCAGTTGGTTAAGAACTCTCCGAACCATGGGTGGTTGTACAGCCAAGTATGCAACCGTTCGTCGCTTTTGGCAAAAGCCCATGCGGCTATGACTAGAAATACTGAAAAGGGTATGCCCGGCACTATAAACCCTATGTAGGCCATGCCCACACAGAACAGACCCAGGGCCATGTAGAGGTAACGTTTGATCATTTCAAGCCGTGCTCTTTTAGAACATGTTTGAGTGCGTCAACTAATTCATACATGAGGTTGTCTGTGTGCAGGGGTGTGGGTGCAAATCTCAGTCGTTCTGCTCCTACGTCCACGGTTGGATAATTAATGGCCTGCACGTAGATGCCATACTCGTTGAGCAGTGTGTCGCTCATAGCTTTGCACACTTTGGCATCGCGAATCATCACGGGCACAATATGGGTGCAACTGTCTTCGTGAACTTCGATGTCCTCAGCTCGCAACAGCTCTTTCAACCTATCCGCACGTTCCTGATGCTGTTCTCTCAGCTCGTTGTGATCGCGAAGATAGCGTATGCTGGCTAATGCTCCTGCACATAATACCGGACTCATTGAGGTTGTGAATATGAATCCAGATGCCACAGAGCGGATGGCATCCATGACTATGCGATTGCCTGCGATATACCCACCGGTGATACCAAATGCTTTGCCCAGGGTACCATTGATTATATCAATGCGATGTCCTAGACCCAGCATGTCGCAATAGCCTGCGCCTTGTTCTCCATACAAGCCCACAGCATGTACTTCATCAATAAATGTCATGGCTCGATATTTGTCAGCTAGATCGCATATCTGTTCTATGGGGCTGACGTCACCGTCCATTGAGTAAACGCTTTCGAACACAATACAGGGAGTCAAGCCGTTCATTACACACTCTGCTAGCCTTTCTTCTAGGTCAGCCATGTTGTTGTGTTCAAATATAAACTTGGGTGCTCGACTGTTTCTAATGCCCTGGATGAGGCTGGCGTGGTTCTTGGAATCGCTTACAAACCCTATGTTTTTCACAATCTGTGCCAGGCTCACCAAACTCCATTCATTTGCCACATAGGCACTTGAGAACAGCAGGGCAGATTCCTTTTGATGCAGGCTGGCCAGTTCTTGTTCTAGGGCAACATGATAGTGACTGGTCCCGCCAATGTTTCTTGTGCCACCTGACCCTGCACCAGTTTGATCCAGTGCGGTGTGCATGGCATCAATAACAGTCTTGTTCTGTCCCATGCCTAGATAGTCGTTTGAACACCAGTTTACAATGTTCTTAATGCTGTATGGTCCGTACCATAAGGCTTTGGGAAAATGCCCCCGTTCCCTCAGTATATCATTAAAGACCCTGTATTTGCCGTCCTCCTTGAGGCTGTCAATTAGGTCCTTAAAAGGTTTCAATTCTAACATGTTGTGTCCCTTATTAAGTGCTAACATTATTTAGCGGAGTAAGTTTAATTTATAGGTAAATACAACACTTGGAGACAATCATGCGAGCCACAGACATACTTAGACAGGTATTGGACCTATTGGATAACCTGGAACAGTCAGAAAAGCCCCAGGCAGACATCACCGTTGTGCAGAACCACGAAGAAGACAACAGATTCAAAAGCATACTGGCCATGCTGGATTCGGACAGCTTCGGGCCGCTTGCTAACAGCCCCAATGAAGTAGTGTCAGATGTAGATTCAGTAACCACACTAGCAGGCGGAGGAGTGAACGGTCCCAAGCATCCAGACGACATCAGAGTAAAAGATCCAAGAGGGTATGAATAATGGCAGCTAACGGTATATCAACACTGACCACAAACGGTGTGGCAGACAAAGAGAAGAGACAGAAAGCTAAACTTGCACAGGCAGAAGCAGACCGAGCTGCTCGCAATGCAGTACAGCCTGGACGTTACGCAGATGTCACAGCAGACATAACACAATTGCCTACACAATACGATTTTAACACTGACACAAACGAAAACGAAATAGTTGACAATCCTAACACAGGTGGCTTGAAGCCTGGCAGACCGTGGGCTGAATAATGCCTAACCTAAACCCCAACAGCACCAACTACGTTCACAGTTCAGAGCCCAACACCAATGACCTAGTTCAGGCAATGGCTTATGATCCTTATGGCAATCCTGTATTAAGAATAGACGACACTACCAAACAGCACACTTCAAAGAACCGTGTGAAAGTCAGCACCTACGAAATTACAGACTTTGGAAATTTTACATATACAAAGGACACGGACATTTGGGATGAAGTTACATCAGGAACAGCCTCAGCTACACACGATCCCTATCTAGGCAAGGTCAAACTGGAAGTTGGTGGAACAGCAGGCGATGAAGTTGTAAGACAGACTCGTCGTGTTCAGAGATACATTCCAGGTAGGCAGAGTGAAGTGGCAATGACTGTGAGATTCGGCACACCCACCACAGGCATACGCAGACGCTTTGGTATATTTGACGCACTGAACGGAGCATACTTTGAAGACGGTGGAGACGGCACTTATTATTGTGCCACACGCAGAAACACCGCAGGCGGACCTGTGGATACCAGAGTCGCTCGCGAAGACTGGAATGTGGATAAACTAGACGGCACAGGACCAAGTGGTATTGTGGCAGACCCTACAGCCACACAGCATATGATCATTGAATACGAATGGTATGGTGCTGGTATGGTGGAGTTCAAGTTCATAATCAACAACAATGCCTATCCTGTTCATCAGATACAAACAGGCAATGTGCAACCATACTCCTGGGCCAGCACAGCCGCACTGCCTGTGAGAATAGAACTTACCAATGTGGCAGGCACACCTGGAACACACACCTTCTATCAAGGATCGCACAGTTTCGCCACGGAAGGCCACACAGAACTATTGGGTAGACAGCAGAGCGTTGCTAGCCCGCTCACAGGCTACAATCTTGGCAACACTGCCAATGTATTCAAGCCTGTGGTTGCGATAAGACTAAAAGCTGATCGACTGAATGCTGTGGTACTACCAGATGAGTTTGATGGAGCAACACTGGACAACACTTCTGTATTTGTAAGGGCAATCAGAGGTGCCGCAGTCACAGGCGGCACCTGGGTTAGTTATGGTGACGATAGTCCTGTGGAATACAATCTTACTGCGACAGGCTTTACCAACGGAGACGTTTTAACCACAACTTTTATTAACTCCGGCAATATGGGACAGGTATTCCGCTTTCCCGACCGTAGTATCACACAGATACAGAGAACCACAACCACTACCATAGGCGACACTTCAGAAACATTTGTCATTGCTATCGCCGCGATAGCAAGCAACAAGGAAGGTTGGGCAAGTTTAGGATGGATTGAAGTTAGATAAGATTAAGCCCCTGCTAGCTTTGGAGCACTGTTTAGGCTTTCAGGACCTAACAAATACTTGATTTCACTAGCAAGGGCTTTTGTGGTATAAAATAACTTATTATTATAAGGACTATGTCCCGATTATATCTTTATCGCTTCACAGCAATATTTATTACTTCTTGTTGATAAACTCGTAGAACTTTTCAGCGTTCTCAAGAACTTTATCAACACCAGGAATCTCTGGCATCTGTGTCTTGTTTACGATCTGTCCAGTTTCCGGATCGCGGGTAGCACTCTGCTCAAAGCCCGCAAACTTCATAGAGTATTCAAACTCTGTGAAAGCTTTGGCCATGTCAAGCACTTCTGTGCGAATCTCATAACCATTACGGTTGAACTTCACTTCTGGTGCTTTTGGAGCATACTGCTCCGCCATTGTTTTGAATTGCTCAGCCATTGCTGAGAGTTGTTGATTGATATTATCGTTCATTACTTTCTCCTCTGTGTGTGTATGTGTAATGTGTTACTAATGTAACAGGGTATTTACTTCTTGTCAATGCCTAGAATTAGATTCTTGGCTTGTTCGTGATAGCCCATTCTGTACAGATGATGTGCAGCTCGCGCTCTGCCCACGCTCTCCCAGAATCTCACAAAATTAATCCCTGCTGATCTGAGACTGTTCAAAGGTCTCAGTGCGGAGCGTGTGAACTCCACTCCATTGTGTTTGGCTTCCATTGCCGTTTGCATAGTGTTTTCCGTGTGTGTCATTTCTGTGTCTCCCACATGCGGCTCTGCATGCGGTGATATTCTTGATGAGGCGCCCTTCCAAATGCGATATTTTTCTGACGTCTTTCAAGATCAGCCAGGCTTGTGGCCTGTGACAGATATTGTTCTTCCTCTGTCTGGGACTGTTTAAGGGCTCCTTGTGAAAGCCATTTGATGAATGATTTCATTTTTTTCTCCTAATCCATCCAGTACTATTTAGCAATATATTGTGCAGGTGCACAATAATTTAATCAAATCTTAATGTCATTGTAATCACTGTACAGGCCAATAAAAGTTAAATACCCATGACGAGGATAGCATGGCACATTACAAGAGCATATTCATCTCCGATATACATCTGGGCACCCGAGGCTGTCAAGCGGATGCCCTCTGTGCTTTCCTCAAAGAACACACCTGTGATAACTTATTCCTAGTTGGAGACATTGTGGACGGCTGGCGACTGAAGAACCGCTGGTACTTCCCACAAAGCCACGCCAATGTGATACGTAGAATATTCACTGCGGCCAAGCGTGATACCAAAGTGTATTATATTTTAGGCAATCACGACGAAGCAATTCGCAAGTTTCTAAACTTTGACATCACCATAGGTCGCATCAAGATACTGAACAGATATGATTACACTGCTGTGAATGGCAAGAAGTATTTGGTAGTTCACGGCGACATGTTTGACGGACTTATGATGCCAAACAAGAAGTGGATCATGCATCTAGGCGATGCTGCCTACAACTTTCTGATATGGATGAACACACACTTCAACACTGTGAGAGGTTGGCTGGGCATGCCCTATTGGAGCTTATCTAAGTTTCTTAAAAGCAAGACCAAAAGTGCTGTGAATTTCATAAACTCATTCGAAGAGCATGTGGCCCTGTACTGTTATAACAAAGGCTATGACGGTGCCATATGCGGACACATTCATTCTGCCGTGATAAAACAGATAGACGGCATAGAATACATGAACGACGGTGACTGGGTAGAGAGCTGTTCGGCACTGGTAGAACACAGCACGGGAGAATGGGAAATCCTGTTTTATGAATACGCCAACGAGGAATACGAAGATGATTGAAATAGTAGAGCAGGTGCCTATTAGAAAAATCCTACAGTATGCCGCAATGCCACCCACCTATGCTGATGCATTAGACCTAGTAGAACTGGGCAGAGATGTAGATTGTAACGGTGTAAAAGAACCCGTTCTTATCTGGGTCAACATAATAGAAAGAACTATTAGATTAGACTCAGGCAATCACAGAGTGTATATGATGCCTCTCATGGGCTGGACACATCTGCCCTGCATCTGTAGAATAAGCAACAAGAGTGTAGGCGATCCTGCTAACGGCAGTCATTGGTATTTCTCAAGCGATATCAAGATACCGCCATACTTTAGAACAGAGTACGATGAAAGACCCAGCCTGGTTATAAAAGGAATACTAGATTGAAACTGTTATTGAATTTATTGTTATGCTGGTTAGGAGCATTTGCGTTGATGTTGATTAGTTTAGGTATTCTAGGATCGTTCTACGAAAAGCGTGAACTCCTGGAGATCACAGGCGGAAGTGGATTAACAGTTTATCTATGCTGGGTTGCAATTCTAAGTTTAGGTGTTACAATACTTCATATGCGTGCTAGAAAATAATCTAGATCTCCGCTCTAAATCACAGTGTTTAAGATTGATTACGTCTACACTAAATACTGTAGCAGGAATAGGTGCTATGAGAAAAAAGACAAGAAGCATATTAGAAGAGCTGAATAATTTACATGGGCAGAGAGACAGCGACCACATGGTCGATGCTACTGCCAATAACATCATCGAAAGTGCAATCAATCTGTTAACCAAGATACACAGCACCTACGATGCAGAAACAGCAACGGATTTAGAAAGACGCTTTCTAAACTCCATCAAGAGTGGCGATCCAAAGAAGTTCAAACGCTACATGACCAAGGTAATTGAATCAAGGAAGGCAGAATGATCCTCAAAGAAGGTGGTAATGTTTTCCCGGGCACAACGTCCTTTGATCAAAAGATAGTGCCCGATATGATGGATAAACTGAATCGGGTGCTACAGCCTCTGGGCACAGAAGTTTATCCCATAGGTTCAGGTGCCACGCCTACACCGGGCAAGATGAGTGGTGACCTAGACATGGTTATTGACTATGACCACATTGCCAAACACTTTAATTCAAAAGATCAAAAAGCCGCAAGACAGGATTTAGAACAATTGTTCTCTCAGGCAGGATTCAACACAGCCAAGACTGGCACCAGTGTTCATGTTGAAGTGCCAATGAACGGCGAAACACACCAGGTGGACATAATGGTTGTACCCAATGCGGCTCAGGCCAAGAAGTTTCATGTTCACGACATACCCAAGGATTCACAGTACAAAGGTGTTCACAAGCAGATAGCACTGGCTTATCTAGCCAAGCAGAAAGGTCTGTTATGGTCACCTTACCAAGGGCTGTTCAAGCGACTGCCTAACGGCAAGAAGGATCCCAAAGGATTCCTCACCCATGACACTGAGGAAGTGGCAAAGACCCTGCTGGGACCAAACGCCAGCTTCAAAGATTTAGGTTCATTTGAAAGCATCATGGCCGCAATGCCGGATGACGCCGCCCAACAGATGCTGGCTGACCTGCGCCAAAGCGACCCAGACAAATTCTCAGAGAGTGCTGAGCTGGCAAGGATCAAGGAACTGAGTGGGTTATGAGCATGGACTTCATTAAAGAGCTACACGAAAGCAGATTCACCCGCAACCCCAACAACGTAAAGACACTGACCTATACAGACTGTCGCGAGCGTATCTATCTTATACTGCTAGTGCTAGAAATGCTGAGACACAGCCGCAAGTTTAACCAGTGGACCAGTGCCTATTGCAAGCAAACCAAAGGCTTCGAAGAGTACAAAATCTTCAGGCTGAATGGCACAGACCTCTACAACTTCCTTTACTTTGTGGTCAGCGATAACGGATACGAAAAACTAAAGGATCCAGGCAGCGCCAAACAGATGCGCGGCCAGACCAAACTGCCGCTGAGAGAACTGCATGCATATATCAGAAACCTAGCACAGGGCAAAGAACCAGTGCTTCCTGAAAACTTTCTAATCAAGATGGAACAGGGACTGAGCATTACCAATCCTGACTACAAAGATGTGCGCAGAAACCTCAGCGACTGGAAGACACTGCGACTGGCACAGAAGCAAGCCACAGCTACCAAACTGCTGTATGCTGTTCGCGCCAAGCTGAGAAGCAGTGACGTCATAGACGACTACGAAGCGTTTGTGACAGTGAAAGACCTAGAAAGCTATTACACCGTGGATCGCGAACCGCAGATCAGTATCCCGGACATATCAACTAGTCCGCAGGACCTACAACTGTATCGTTATTTGGTGGGTTCTCGCAACCTCGCCATGCTGAAAAACTTCCTGGAACTTAGCAAGAACGGACAGACAGTGAGCGCACCAATGGTGCAGGCTTACAAACCGATCATTGAACTGGTAGATGATATCGTCAGTGCCGGACCCGGCTTTGTAACCGCACTGAAAGCACTGCGATCGAGAGCTCTAAAGAGCACTAAGTAGCAAATTTTCCCTATCAGATGATAAATACTACTAACAACGCCACTGAGCGTGGCGGGTATTTTAAGAGAAAAGGAGAAATAAAATGCCAGATTTAACAAGTGTAAGTCCATTAGCGGACAACTATCGCAAGAACGCAATCAGTAACTCAGGTGTAGGCCGTGAGTTCATCGTAAGCATTACAGCAGATGCAGATGAACTAACTGATGCAAAACTAAATGAAGCAATTGACTACTTCACTACTAACAACTACACTGCTAGCAACACAGACGGCAGTTCAGCTTGTACAGTAGGCGGACTAGGAACAGCAGATGGTACTGACTTTGACCCAACAGCAGATACAGTGGTTTATCTACGTCTTCAAACTACACAAGACCTAGACGTAACAGACTTTAATGCAGCTCAGTCGAACACTACAGCAGCAATTGTTTGTGAGTTTACGCCAAGAAACATTGGCGCAACTGCGTAAAGAATCCTAACTACCTTAGGACCCAAGCGCCACTTTTATAGTGGCGCTTTTTTTATGGCTTAAATAACTGCATGAAATTTCGTTTAATCACGCTGGTAGACATAACCGAGACAGGTGCAAGATTCAACAAGAATGATCCAGCGTGGCATCAACAACAGAACTTTATCACCGTGATGCAAACAATCGGCCTGCGGGTAAACATTCACTATGATGCTCCTCCCCAAGTCGGTAAGACCGCCGTGAAAGATCTACAGTTTGGAAGCAATTTCAAAGGCAGTCAACGAGTATGGCAATTCGAATTCGAA